>DHCMC07803__coassemble_757_pt1 | contig 30436 bp, 21 predicted proteins | sample DHCMC07803__metabat2_low_PE_023 | metagenome-assembled genome bin DHCMC07803
GGGGCAAAAAAAAAACACGCTTGAGCCCGACAAACCCGCCCTGCCGCCCCTGACGCGCGGTGCGGAGTCCGCTCCGGTCGGCGGGCAACCCACCGGCAGTCAGCCGCAGCCCGCCGCTGTGCGGCAGTCGGCGCCCTCGCCGGTCCGTCCGGAACCCGCACCCGCTGCTGCCCCGGTCCGGCAACAGCCCCCTGCACAGACACAACCCGTACAACAGCCGGAGGCGGCTTCCCGTCCGGCGCCTGCCGCCCATTCTGCGGCGGCAACCGCTCCGCAACCGGCTGCGGCCGCCGTACCACCGGCCGCTGATGCGACGACGGGTGCAACAGTGCGCAGTTCGTTTCCCGCGTCGGCCCGTCCGGCTGCGTCTCCGTCGGGACGTTCGGTCTCGGGAGTGTCGATCAACAGCATCCTGAAGGGCGGCCGTCACGGCGGCGCGTCCGAAGAGCCGGGCGCTCCCGTCCGTCCGAAGGTTGCCGCGGTGGATCCCGACAGCGAGCGGAAACTGACGGCGGCAAAGGCGGCCTTTCTGGAGGAACTGGGCCGTACCCGCCCGCGGCTGGCCACGGCCTTTGCCCACATGACCGTCTCGGGAAACCGGATCGGCGTGACCGTATCGACCGAACTGCTTCGCGACGACATCGTGCAGCGGCAGAAGGAGTTGGGGGCCCGGCTGCGTGAATTGGCCGGGTTGAATGGCGGTGTGGAGTTCGACATCGAGGTGCGGGAGGATCACAGTGCCGTGCGCCCCATCAAGCCGGAGGACAAGCTGGCCCACCTGCGCAACAAGAATGCCCAGCTCGATCTGCTGCGGCGGGAACTCGATCTGGAGATGGAGTAGCCGGGAGGAGGGGCGTGCAAGCCCGATGCCCGATCGGGAAAACAATAAAAAGCGAGGGCGCGGATCCGTGATCCGCGCCCTCGCTGTGCTCAGCCGGGGGGAAGATTATTTCGTCATGCGGATGCCGACCTCCAGCGTCGAGAAGCCGTTCAGCATCGGGTCGATCAGCGGGAGAATTACCTCCAGCATGGCTGCCGTGTCGGGATCGGCGCTTTGCAGATAGGGCAGCACTTCGTTCATGATCGGGCTGATGCAGGCCCAGGTATCGCTCAACAGGGCCTTGTCGGCATAGACGGTGAGCGTGGTGCCCGACAGCGTGTAGCGCAATTCGACGGTGAGCGTATTGGCCGCTTCGGAATAGACGGCAATGCCTTTCGTGAGGCTGGCGAGCATGGTGTGGATGCCTTCGGTGAGCGTGCCGGTGTTGTCCTGCTGGTTCAGCAGGGCGTCGATGACCGACAGGTCAACCAGCATCGAAAGCGTATTGCCCGAGGTCGTATAGACGATCATGTCGGCCGGAATGCCGCTTTCGGGAGCCGGGAAGACGGTGACGGGACCGTCGGCCGTCATGTTGCGGATCTCCAGGGCGCCGTCCTTGAAGGTGATTTCGGCTTCGTTGTCCAGCAGCTGCTGGGAGGGGAGCATCGATTCGAGCAGACCGCTGATCTGACGGTAGGTCAGCTGCAGCGGCTCGCCGTTCATTTCGGTGTCGATGGCCATGGCATCGGGATCGATGGCGGCGGCTTTGGCGTAGAGCGGTGTGGTCGATACGGTGTAGGTGCCGTTCAGCGTCGAGGTCGACGGGGTGGAGGTGCGTTTCCCGCAACCGGTGACCAGCATGGCCGCAGCGACTACTGCGACGGAAAGTGCGCGGAATAAACGTTTTTTCATGGTTTCCTATCGTTTTTAATGAAACATGTTCGCTCTGGACAGGCGGCCGCGGTTGATGCCGACCGGCCTGTAAAGACAAAGATAGCGAAAGTTTTGTACGGATGGCGCGTCTGCCGCATCAGCCGAGGATGCGCAGATGGGCGTATTTGCTGAGCAGACTTTTGCGTCCGGCCGTCGGGTCGTCGAACTGGACGGTAACCTTCAGGTCGGCGGTCATCTCCTCGACGGCCTGTACGGTGCCCTGTCCGAATTTGGCGTGTGCCACCCGCATGCCGGGACGGAAGGTGCCGGAGGCCGGGGCGGCGGGACGGGGCGTCGGTGTTTCATCGTCGGCCCGTCGGCTGCCCATGCTGCGCAGGTTGCGGGGGTCGTTGGTCGTCACCCGCACCACGGGCGTGGGGCGCGGCGTCGGCCGCGGGGTGTCGCCGGTGCGGGGGCCGCTGCGGGAGAACTCCGCCCGGCCGGCATATTCGGGCCGCTGGGCCTGCCGTCGGTCGTCGTAGCGGCGCTTGAGGGTTGCCACGGCGCTGTCGTCGGCATCCTCCGTGAAGTCGTCGGGCAGTTCGACGTAACGCTCGTCCATCTCGGTGATGAAGCGGCTGGGGTTGCAGAACTCCGTGTTGCCCCATTTGAACCGCTGGCGGGCAAAGGAGATGAAGGCCTTCTTGCGGGCCCGGGTGACGGCCACGTAGAAGAGGCGGCGCTCCTCCTCCAGCTTGTCCTGCGAGGAGGCACTCATCAGGCTGGGGAAGAGGTTCTCCTCCACGCCCACGATGAAGACCGTGTCGAACTCCAGTCCCTTGGCCGAGTGGACGGTCATCAGCACCACCCGGTTCTTGGCATCCTCCTCTTCCTTGTCCATGTCGGACATTAGCGAAATGTTCTGGAGCCACTCCTCGACGGTCGGTTCGCCTGCCTGGGCATCCTCGGCATCGTCGTAGGCCAGCACGATGCGTTCCTCCTTGAAGTTCTGCATCGAGGTGAGCAGCTCGTTGATGTTCTCCAGCGCACTCTCCGATTCGGGCGAGGGGTTGAGGCGGTAGCTGCCGACGATGCCCGACCGTGTGGCCACCTCCAGGCCGAAGTCGTAGAGGGGCATCGAGGCGCGTTCCAGCGAAAGGGTGCGGATCAGCCCCGTGAATTCGGAGAGTTTGCGGGCCGCCGTCTTCAGTTCGGGAATCTCCTCCTCGCGGATGGTCTCCAGCACCTCCCACATGCTCACGCCGCGCTGCTGGGCGACGGCCACGAGGCGGTTGATCGTCACGGCGCCGATGCCGCGCGCCGGGGTGTTGATGATGCGGCGCAGCGCCTCGTTGTCGCGCGGATTGACGATCAGGCGGAAGTAGGCCACCAGATCCTTGATCTCCTTGCGGTCGTAGAAGGAGCGGCCGCTGAAGATGCGGTAGGGGATGTTGCGCTCGCGCAGGGCGTCCTCAATGGCGCGTGACTGCGAGTTGTTGCGGTAGAGGACGGCGATCTCGCTCCACTGGCCGCCGTTTTCGCGTCCCTCCTGCCGGGCCAGATCGGCCACCATGGCCGCCTCCTCCCGGTCGGTGTAGGCTTTCAGCACCTTGATCTTGTCGCCCACGGCATTCTCCGAGAAGACATGCTTGGGAATCTGGCGGTCGTTGCGTGCAATGATGCTGTTGGCGGCGTTCACGATATTCTGCGTGGAGCGGTAGTTCTGCTCCAGCTTGAAGACCTTGGCCGTCGGGAAATCGTTCTGGAAGCGGAGGATGTTCTCGATCTTCGCTCCGCGGAACGAGTAGATGCTCTGGGCGTCGTCGCCCACCACGCAGACGTTGGAGTGGGCCTGCGCCAGCCGACGCACGATGAGGTACTGGGCATAGTTGGTGTCCTGGTACTCGTCCACCAGAATGTAGCGGAACCGGTTCTGGTAGGTGGCCAGCGCGTCGGGAAAGTCGCGGAACAGGATGTTCGTGTAGATCAGCAGGTCGTCGAAGTCCATGGCGTTGTTGGCCTTGCAGCGGCGGGCGTACTCCTGGTAGATGGCACCGAATTCGGGACGCCGGCGCTGGCGGTCTTCGGCCGCGAAGGAGGTGTTGGCCGCGTAGGCTTCGGCCGTGACGAGGTTGTTCTTGGCCAGCGAGATGCGCGAGTGGATGTCGCGCGGCTTGTAGTCGTCCGTGCTGAGGTTGCGCTCCTTGATGATGGTCGTGAGGAGGCTTTCGCTGTTGGAGGTGTCGTAGATCGTGAAATTGGCGTCGAAGCCCAGCCGGGCGGCCTCCTGCCGCAGGATGCGGTAGAAGATCGAGTGGAACGTGCCCATCCAGATGTAGCGTGCCCGTCCGTCGGGGACGACCTGTTCGATACGTTCGCGCATCTCGCGGGCGGCCTTGTTGGTGAAGGTCAGGGCCAGGATGGAGCCCGGCGCGACGCCCTGTTCGATCATGTAGGCGATGCGGCTGGTCAGTACGCGGGTTTTGCCCGAACCGGCGCCCGCCACGATCAGCGACGGGGAGTCGTAGTTGAGCACGGCCTCGCGTTGGGCCGGGTTGAGCGTATCGATGAAATGGGACATGGTTGTTGCGGTCTTGCCTCGTCCGGCCGCGGTCGGTTATGCCGCCCCGCGCCGGACGAGGCTCCAAAGGTACGCAAAATAGCCGGACGGCGGAAGGGGGCGCGGCGGAAAGGCGGACCATTCCCCGCCCGCGGCGGGGCAAACCTGCAGCCGGGCAGACAGAACATGTGATTTTATACTAATTTTGCGGACGATCCGTTAATGTTTCCGCGAGCGGCCCGCGGGGCGGTTGCCCGTCGGCCGCGCGATCACCCGGAATTATTCGGAACCAACAATATATCACATTCCGCAATGAACGAAGTAGTAAACATCAACGAACTGAACGAGCGCATCGAACGCGAGAGTCTCTTCGTCGATACCCTTACCCGCGAGGTGGGCAAGGTGATCGTCGGCCAGAAACACCTGATCGACACGTTGCTCATCGGACTGCTTTCCAACGGCCACATCCTGCTGGAGGGCGTGCCCGGTCTGGCCAAGACGTTGGCCATCACGACCCTCGCCAAGGCGGTCGATGCCCGTTTCAGCCGCATACAGTTCACGCCGGACCTGTTGCCTGCCGACATCGTCGGTACGCTCATCTACTCGCAGAAGCAGGAGGAGTTCTACGTGAAGAAGGGCCCCATTTTCGCCAACTTCGTCCTGGCCGACGAGATCAACCGTTCGCCCGCCAAGGTGCAGAGCGCCCTGCTGGAGGCCATGCAGGAGCGGCAGGTGACCATCGGCGACGAGACCTATCCGCTGCCGCAGCCGTTCCTCGTGCTGGCTACGCAGAACCCCCTCGAGCAGGAGGGTACCTATCCGCTCCCCGAGGCGCAGGTGGACCGTTTCATGCTCAAGGCGCGCATCTCCTATCCCAAGAAACAGGAGGAGCGCGACATCATCCGCATGAATCTCCAGCCCGGCGGCAATCCCGAACCGGCGCGCGTCATCACGCCCGAGGACATCGTCAAAGCCCGCGAAGTGGTGTCGGACGTCTATATGGACGAGAAGATCGAACAGTACATCATCGACATCATCTTTGCCACGCGCGAGCCGCTGGAGTACAAACTCAAGCAGATCGCCCCGATGATCGCCTACGGCGGTTCGCCCCGTGCCAGCATTTCGCTGGCCAAGGCGGCCAAGAGCTATGCCTTCATCCGGCGCCGGGGGTATGTGATCCCGGAGGATGTGCGCGCCGTCTGCCACGACGTGCTGCGCCACCGTATCGGACTTACCTACGAGGCCGAGGCCGAAAACGTGACCACGGAAGAGATCATTACCGATATTCTGAACGCCGTCGAGGTGCCGTAACAACGGGTGCCTGACCGGCCAACGAAACAGAGCGACGTCATGGAAAACGGAAGCAGCGACATACTCCGCCAGGTCCGCAAGATCGAGATCAAGACGCGCGGACTGAGCAACGACATCTTTGCGGGGCACTACCACAGCGCCTTCAAGGGGCGCGGCATGGCCTTCAGCGAGGTGCGCGAGTACCGCATCGGCGACGACGTGCGCGACATCGACTGGAACGTCACGGCGCGCAGCCGCAATCCCCACATCAAGGTCTACGAGGAGGAGCGCGAACTGACGATGATGCTGCTGGTGGATGTCAGCGGTTCGCGGATGTTCGGTACGGCCGAGAAGATCAAGAAGAACATCATCACCGAGATCGCGGCCGTGCTCGCCTTTTCGGCCGCGGAGAACAACGACAAGGTGGGCTGCATCTTCTTCAGCGACCGGATCGAGAAGTTCATCCCCCCGAAGAAGGGGCGTTCGCACATCCTGATGATTATCCGCGAACTGATCGAATTTCAGCCCGCGGGGCGCGGAACGGCCCTTTCGGAGCCGTTGCGCTACCTGACCAATGCGATCAAGAAGCGCTGTACGGCTTTCCTGCTCTCGGACTTCATGGTGCCGGAGGAGGACCGCAAGCGGTTCGAGGATTCGCTCAAGATTGCCTCGGGCAAACACGACGTGGTGGGCATCCGCGTCTATGACCGGCGTGACGCCGAACTGCCCGACGTGGGCATCGTCGAGGTGGAGGATGCCGAGACGGGGCGCAAGCTGTGGATCGACACTTCGCTCCGCGCGGTGCGCGAACGGTACGGCGCGGCGTGGCGCGAGGGGGAGCGTTTCGTCGATACGGCGCTCAACCGCGGCCGTGTCGATCACGTCTCGGTGACCACGGACGAAGATTATGTGAAGGCCCTCATCAAACTTTTCAAACGCAGATGATGAAACGAATAGCCGTGCTGATGGTTCTGCTGGGCGTGTGGTCGGCGGAGATGCGGGCGGAGGTCCCGCAGGTCGAGGCGTCGATCCGTCCCGACTCGGTGCTGATCGGCGACCGCTTCACACTGGAGGTGGAGGTGCGGAAGGACATGATGCAGGTGGTCGGATGGCCCGCCTTCGAAGCGGGGCGGATGAACGACCGGATCGAGATCCTCTCCGAATCGCCCGTCGATACGGTGGCCGCCGACGGCCGGCAGCAGAGGCTGCGCAAACGGTACGAACTGACCTCGTTCGAGGCGGGAGCCTACGACCTGGGCCGGTTCCCCGTACTCTATACGGACAAGAACATCGTCGATACGCTCTATTCGCCCGAGCCGCTGCGGATCGTGGTATCCACCCTGCCGGTCGATACGCAGCAGAGCACCGTGTACGACATCAAGGCGCCGGAGCAGACCCCTTTGCTGGTCAGTGAGTTCGGCGGCTATGTGGTGCGGGTGGTGTTGATCGGTCTGCTGGTGGCCGCACTGGTCATTCTCGGGGTGAGGTGGTGGCGCCGCCGGCGTACGGCCGCTTCCGAGCCGGAGGGACGAAAGGTGCCGGCCGTGCCGCCCCACGAGCGGGCCATTCAGGATCTGGAGACGCTCCACAATCAGAAGTTGTGGCAGAGCGGCAAGGTGAAATCATACTACACGCGGCTGACCGACATTGTGCGCACCTATCTGGAGGGACGCTACGGCATCCGTGCGCTGGAGCAGACCACCGACGAGATCATGCGGGAACTCCGCACGGCCGATCTGGCGGACCGCAGCCGGAACGAATTGCGCGATCTGCTGCGCACGGCCGATCTGGTGAAGTTTGCGAAACACCAGCCTGCCGCCGAGGAGAACGAAGTTTTCTACTATACGGCCTACTATTTTGTGGAGAATACCAAGCAGGCGCCTGAAGCGGAAGAGGCCGGCAAAACGGACGGAGGGGAAAATGAGCAGAAGTAGTGTGAGGTTCGGCCTGCTCCTGATGGTGGCCGTGCTGCTGCAGTGCGGCGAGGTGTTTGCGCAGGCGCATCCGGAACGGCGTTTCATCCGTTCCGGCAACAAGGGGTACGAGCGGCAGGATTACGGCGCCGCCGAGGAGCGCTACCGGACGGCGCTGGAGCGTGAGCCGAACTCCTACGAGGCGGCCTTCAACCTGTCCGACGCCCTGTATCGTCAGCAGAAGTACGACGAGGCGGCCCAGATGCTGGGCAAGCTGTCCGAACGGGGTGACCTGACGGCGGCGCAGCGGGCCAAGGTGATGCACAATCTGGGCAATATCCGTTTCGCGCAGCAACAGCTGCAGGAGGCGGCCGACTGCTACAAGGAGTCGTTGCGCGCCCGGCCGGACGATTTGGAGACGAAATACAATCTGGCCTATGTCCAGCAGCTGTTGAAGGATCAGCAGCAGAACCAGGACCAGAACCAGCAGAATCAGAATCAAGATCAGAATCAAAACCGGAACCAGCAGGGGCAGAACGGTCAGAACGATCAGAATCAGAACGGTCAAAATCAAAACGACCGGGACAATCAGAACAATCAGAACGGGCAGAATCCGAATGACCGGCAGCAGGGCCGGAATGACCGCAATCCGGAACAGAACGGTCAGCAGGATTCCGATGACAACGGGCAGGGCGATCAGAACCGGGATGACCGGCAGAATCCCGACCGGCAGCCGGGGGATGGCGACCGGAATTCCGGTGACCGCGACCGGCAGCCCTCCGGCAACGGCGGCGGACAGATCAGCCGGGAGGATGCCGAGAACATTCTCGATGCCCTGCAGCAGCAGGAGGACAAGACCCGCGAGAAGGTGAATGCCCAGCGGGCCGTGTCGGTCGGCGCTTCGGGCAAGAACTGGTAGCGGCCGGCGGCACCTGGACCGTGCGGTTCGGGGCGGAGAGCGAAACGAGAAAGAACAGATATGAAGATCACGCAGTTTGCAAATCCGGAGTTGTTGTGGCTCCTGACGGTGCTGCTTCCCATGGTGGCGCTCTACGTATGGCGCGAACGCAAGGGGGCGGCTGCCGTGCGCATCTCGTCGGTCACGCCGCTGGTCGGCGCCGTGCGGGGCGTGCGCTACTGGGCGCGCCATCTGCCGTTCGTGCTGCGGTGCGGCGCCGTCGCGCTGCTGGTGGTGGCGCTGGCGCGTCCCCAGAGCACGGAGCAGGGCTCCTCGACCACCACACAGGGCATTGACATCGTGCTGACGATGGATGTTTCGACCAGCATGCTGGCGCGCGACTTCCGGCCCGACCGCATCACCGCGGCCCGCGACGTGGCGGCCCGTTTCGTGGCTGACCGGCGCAACGACCGCATCGGCATCGTGGTCTTTGCCGGGGAGAGTTTTACCCAGAGCCCGCTGACCACCGACCAGGGGACGCTGCAGACTCTGCTGGGCCAGATCCGGACCGGCATGATCGAGGACGGTACGGCCATCGGAAACGGCCTGGCAACGGCCGTGAACCGGTTGCGTGAGAGCGATGCCAAGAGCAAGGTGGTTATCCTGCTGACCGACGGTGTGAACAATGCCGGTCAGGTGTCGCCCGCCACGGCGGCCGACATTGCCGCCTCGTACGGCATCCGCGTCTATACGATCGGTGTCGGGTCGCGGGGCACGGCGCCTTATCCGGCCCAGGACGTGTGGGGCAACATCCACTACGTCCCCATGCCCGTCGAAATCGACGAGGAGATCCTGACCGAGATTGCCTCCCGCACGGGCGGCGAATATTTCCGCGCCACGGACGAGACGGTGCTCTCGCAGATCTACGATCAGATCAACGCCATGGAGAAGAGCCGGGTCGAGACCGACGAATACACGACCTATACCGAACTGGCCGGCCACTACATGCTGTGGGCCTTCGCCCTGCTGGTGGTCGAGTTCCTGGTGCGCTTCCTGTGGCTCCGGCGCCTGCCGTAGGCCGGTTCCGGATGAAGAACGATTAACGCAAGAAATGTTATGTTGAGGTTTGCAACACCCGAATATCTCTATCTGCTGCTGGCGATTCCCGTGCTGGCGGTGGTGTTTGGCCTGGCCGTGCGGTCGCGCCGCCGGCGTCTGGAGCGGCTGGGCAATCCGCAGACGCTGGCCGGACTGATGCCCGATGCCTCGCCCCGGCGCGTGCGTGGCAAGGTGGTGCTGTTCCTGCTGGCGCTGGTGCTGCTTGCCTTTGCGCTGGCACGACCCCAGCTCGGTTCCAAACTGAAGGAGGTCGAGCGCGAAGGAGTCGAGATCATGATCGCGATCGACGTGTCGAACTCCATGCTGGCGGCCGACTTTGCCCCCAGCCGTCTGGAGCGGACTAAATATGCGGTCGAGAAAGTGCTGGAGGAACTCGATGAAGACCGGGTGGGTATCATCGTCTTTGCCGGCGACGCCTATGTGCAGCTGCCCATCACGTCGGATTACCGGACGGCCCGCAACTTCGTGTCGCAGATCTCGACCGATATGGTCTCCAAGCAGGGTACGGCGCTCGGCAGCGCCATCTCGCTGGCCACCTCGTCATTCTCGTCGGGCAGCGGCCGCAGCCGCGTGGTGATCCTGATTACGGACGGCGAGAATCATGAGGACGATGCCCTGGCGGCAGCCGAGCATGCGGCCGATCAGGGGGTGACGATCTATACGATCGGCATCGGTACGCCCGAGGGCGCGCCGATCGAACTGAACGGCGACTTCATCCGGGATGCCGACGGCGAGATCGTGGTGTCAAAGCTGGATGAAAAGAGCCTGCAGGAGATTGCCGCCGAGACGGGGGGCGCCTACGTGCGTGCCGGACAGCAGTCGCTCGGCCTGGATGAGATCATCCGCCGGATCAACGATACGGAGAAGTCCCGGCTGGCCGCCACCGTCTTCGAGGAGTACGACGAGAAGTACCAGTATTTTCTCGGCGGGGGACTGATTCTGCTGCTGGTCGAATTCGTGCTGCTGTCGCGCCGCAACCGGCTGCTGTCCCGGTACAACCTTTTCAAACGAAAGAATGTCCAATCAAATCATATTCGTTGAATGAAGTAATTATGCACCACACATCATTCTCCTCTGAGGAAGAGGTCACAGCTTCCGGGCATGCGTTGCACCAGCCCGAAAAGGCGGAAAAGGGATCGGCCCGTTACCGCCACATCCGCAACTGCATGCTGCTTTCGGGACTCTCCGTATTTGCGCAGCTGTACCTGTTCCAGCCCCTGTTGTCCGAACTGTGTCGGGTCTTCGGCGTCACGCCGGCTACGAGTAGTCTGGCCGTCTCGTTCGCCACGATCGGCATGGCCATCGGACTCTTTATTTTTGCCTTCCGCGCCGATGCCCTGTCGCGGGAGCGCCTGATGAGTTTCGCCCTGATCGCCTCCTCCGTGCTGACCATCCTGACCGCCTTTGCATGGGATTTCGTGCCGCTGCTGGTGCTCACCCTGCTCAAGGGCATCGCCTTGTCGGGTGTCTCGGCCGTTGCGCTGGCCTACCTGAACGAAGAGGTGAGCCCGGCCGCCATCGGCGTGGCGATCAGTCTCTATCTCAGCGGCAATACGATCGGCGGCATGTCCGGCCGTGTGACCTCGACCCTGATTGCGGGGTGGGGGGATTGGCGTTGGGCGGCCGGCATCATCGGTCTGGTGACGCTGCTGATCGGCCTGCAGTTTGCACGGCGGATTCCCCATTCCCGCAACTTCCGTCCGCAGACGGTGCACATGAAGATCAAACTGCGCCGCATGGGGCAGTTCCTCACCCAGTTCTCCTTCCTCGGCCTCTATCTGGTCGCCGCCCTGGTGATGGGCGCCTTCGTGAGCGTGTACAACTACATCTCTTTCGTGCTGGAGTCGCCGGAGTTCAACCTGCCCCACTATATCGTCGCCATGATCTACATGATGTACACGGTGGGCGTGGCCGGCTCGGTCATTACCGGCAAACTCTCCGACCGCTACGATGCTGCCACGCTGCTGAAGGGCTCCGTGCTGCTGATGCTGTGGGGGGTGGTGCTGCTCTCCATCATGAAACTGTGGGTCATGGTGATCGGTCTCGGCATGATGACCTTTGCCTTCTTCAGCGCCCACACGATGGCCTGCCGACTGGTTTCCGTACGGGCCAAGCGGGCCAAGAGCAGCGCAACCTGCCTCTACTGGCTTTTCTACTACATCGGATCGAGCATCATCGGTTCGTCGACCGGCGTGACGCTGACCCGTTACGGATGGAACGGCTTCATTCTGGTCATTATCGCCATCGTGATCGTGGCGCTCATCCTGTCGTTCCTGGCAACGCGAGGCAAGCGCCGTCCCTTCGGCCTGCATGAGATCGCTCCGCTGCATTAGCGGCGGACAGGCTGTCCAACGGAACGGCCCGGAAGATGCACCCTTCCGGGCCGTTTTTGCATTGGGTTGCGTCCTACGGGTTATTCGATGGGAATCTGACGCGACAGCGCCGCTCGTTTGTGCTCGACGTAGATGGCGTCGATGATGCCGTCGGCCAGTCCGATCATCGGCACATAGATGTAACGGGCCTGCAGACAGCGGGCAATGTAGAGGAAGATCGTACCGGCCGGCACGATAACGTCCGCGCGGTCGGGCTTGAGCCCCAGCTGCTCGATGCGTTCCTCGACGGTCATCCGCTCGATCGAGGCGTGCAGCGCGGCCAGGTCGTCGGTGGCGATGCGCTGGGCCGTCTCGTCCTTGGCCGGGGAGAGGCGGTAGAGCTTGTTGATGTTGCCGCCCGAGCCGATGATGTCGATGTGCGGATAGCTGCGGGCAATCTCCGTCATGTCGTACTGCAGGCGCATCCACTCCTCTTCGGCGACCGCCTGGTTGAGCATGCGGATCGTACCGATGTTGTAGGAGCGCGAGACGAGCAGCTGGCCGTTCACCAGCAGGTTGATCTCCGTGCTGCCGCCGCCCACGTCGATGTACATGAAGTTGCCGCAGCGATCCTTCATGTATTCGATGTGGTTGTTGTAGATCATGCGGGCCTCCTCCTGACCGTCGATGATCTCGATCGGAATGCCGGTGGCCTTGCGCACCTTGCGGATGATCTCGGCGCCGTTGCGCGCATCGCGCATGGCCGAGGTCGCACAGGCCCGGAAGGCCGCCACATCGTAGATTTTCATCAACTGGCGGTAGGCCTTCATCAGGCGGATGAGGTTCTTGACCTTCTCTTTCGAAATTTCGCCCAGCGAGAAGGCGTCGATGCCGAGTCGCAGCGGAATGCGGATCAGCACCATTTTGGTCAGCCGGTCGTCCTCGTTCGGATCGACGCGCTTGATCAGCAGACGTACGGCATTGGAGCCGATGTCGATGGCCGCATAACGGGTTTCCGTATTACCGGTCGTTTCGAGTTTCTTCCCCATTTTCTTCCAGTGCTTTGTAGTGTTCGTATAATGCTTCCTGTGAGCGGAAGGGGGTGTCGCCGGAGCCCGGCCAGGGCAGGTTCTCGCCCGATCCGTCCACGATGCGGCCCTGTCGGTTGTCCTGCAGGCCGGCATCGACGATCCGTTTCATCTCTTCGCGGATGACGGGGTCGTGGACCGGAGCGATGACTTCGATGCGATTGTCGAGGTTGCGCGGCATCCAGTCGGCCGAGCCGATGTAGATTTTCTCCTCACCGCCTGCTGCAAAGATAAATATTCGGGCGTGTTCCAGGTACCGGTCGATGATGCCGCAGGCGCGGATATTGTCGCTTACGCCCGGAATGCCCGTCACGAGCGAGCAGTTGCCCCGCACCAGCAGGGTGATCGGCACGCCGGCCTGGGAGGCTTCGTAGAGTTTGGCGATGATGACCGGATCGGTCACGTGGTTGACCTTGACCCGGATGTAGGCCGGTTTACCGGCCTTGCGGTTGCGGATCTCCTGGTTGATGAGCATCAGGAACCGGCGGCGCATGTCGTTCGGCGAGACGAGCAGCTCCTTGAAGTGAACCGAGGCGTAGGGGCGCTCGATGAAGGTGAAGACGTTGTCGATCTCGCGGGTGAGGGGACGCGAGGCCGTCATCAGCAGACAGTCGGTGTAGGTGCGGGCGTTGCCCTCGTGGAAGTTGCCCGTGCTGATGCAGGCGATGTCCGGCCCCTGGCGGAATTCGATGTGCACCACCTTCGAGTGGACCTTCAATCCCTCAACGCCGTAGATGACCCGTATGCCGGCATCCTGCATCTTCTTGGACCAGGCCATGTTGGAGGCTTCGTCGAAGCGGGCGAAGAGCTCGATCACGACCGTCACCTTCTTGCCGTTCTGGGCGGCGGCTACCAGGGCGCGGATCACCTTCGAGTTGCGGGCCAGCCGGTAGAGGGTGATCTTGATGCTGCGCACGTCCTTGTGGACGGCGGCCTCCTGCAGCAGGCGCAGGAACGAGTCGAAACTGTGGTAGGGGACGTGCAGAAAACGGTCGCGTTCGCGGATCTGCGTGAAGATGCTCTCCTCGCCGGAGAGCTCCCGGCGCAGGATGGGTGGCCAGGCCGGGAAGTGAAGGTCGGGCCGGCCGCAGTCGGGAAAGCGCATGAAGTCCTTGTGGTTCTGGTAGCGGCTGCCGGCCAGCACCGTGTCGAGGCGGTCCAGGTCGAGCTTGTTGAGGACGCGGCGCAGCAGGTCCTTCGGCATCTGGGCATCGTAGATGACGCGCAGCGGTTCGCCCTTGCTGCGGCTCTTGATGCCTTTGGAGATTTTCTGGAGCACGCCGTTGCCCGAGTCGTTGTCGATCTCCATTTCGGCGTCGCGGGTGAACTTGAAGGAGTAGGCCTCGAAGCGGGCATATTGCAGGCCCGGAAAGAGCAGCGGCAGGCAGCAGCGCACCACGTCGTCCAGGTACATGAAGTAGCGGATGCCGTCCTGTTCGGGCAGCTGTACGAAACGTCCGCACAGATTGACAGGCAGTTCGAGGAAGGCATACTCGTAGCTCTCGCCGTCGGTGCGGGTCAGCCGTACGGCCAGGTAGATGTTTTCGTCCGTCTCGGCCGTGATGCGGTGGATGGCGGAGAACCACACCGGCAGCATGCTGCCGTTCAGTTGGGAGCGGTAGAAGGAGCGGATATAGGCCAACTGGGCCTCCGTTGCCTCGGCCTCGGTGATGAGACAGATGTTTTCCTGGCGCAGGGCGCGGTAGACATCCTGTTCCACTTCGCCGTACCGTTCCGAGTAGCGGTTGTTGAGCTTGTTGATCTGGCGGAGCTGCTGTTTGGCCCGGGTGCGTTCCACGGCGGCCGTCTTGTCGGTGCATTCGATGATCCGGTTCAAGGTGGCTACGCGCACGCGGAAAAACTCGTCCAGGTTGTTGGAGTAGATACCCAGGAAGGTCAGTCGTTCGAGCAGGGGTACGTCCTGCTTGCCGGCCTCCTGCAGGATGCGGCTGTTGAAATACATCCAGCTGATATCTCGTTCCAGATAGGGCAGGTTCCTTTTGGCTTTCTTTTTCATGTTATGATAATTACGGGACGAAGAAAACAGTGTCGTATTACAAATATGTTACATTTTCGTGAAGTTTTGCCGGTCGCGCCGGATTTATTGAAAAATGAGCGGACCGGCATACGAAACTACCCGTCCGGACGTTTGCGTAATAGTGCGCAAAGTAGTAATTTTGCGCGATTTCGCAGGCGGTTCCCCCGGGAAGCCGTTTCCGCCCGAAAAGCGAGTTTTTCAGAAGGTTTATATAGTATCACGTTTAAAATTTACGAAGATGCCTGAAATTGTTAAGGTACATGCAAGAGAGATCATCGATTCGAGAGGCAATCCTACGATCGAAGTGGAAGTAACGACGGCGAGCGGCGCATTTGGTCGCGCTGCGGTCCCCAGCGGCGCCTCGACGGGCGAAAACGAAGCCCTCGAGCTGCGTGACGGCGACAAGAACCGTTATATGGGCAAAGGCGTCCTGAAGGCCGTTGCCAACGTGAACGAGGTGATCGCTCCCGAGATCATCGGTATGCAGGTGACCGATCAGGTCGGCATCGACAAGACGATGTTGGAACTGGACGGCACGCCCACCAAGTCCAAACTCGGCGCAAACGCCATCCTCGGCGTATCGCTGGCCTGCGCCCGCGCTGCCGCCGATCTGCTGGGCATGCCGCTCTACCGTTATATCGGCGGCGTGAATGCCAAGACGCTGCCCGTGCCGATGATGAACATCATCAACGGCGGTTCCCACTCCGATGCGCCGATCGCATTCCAGGAGTTTATGATCCGTCCCGTAGGCGCTGCCTCGTTCCGCGAGGGTCTGCGCATGGGCTCGGAGGTGTTCCACAACCTGAAGAAGGTGCTCCACGAGCGCGGCCTCAGCACGGCTGTCGGTGACGAGGGTGGTTTCGCTCCCGCACTGAACGGTACGGAGGATGCCATCGAGTCGATCCTGGAGGCCATCAAACGTGCCGGTTACAAGCCGGGCCGCAAGGAGGACGGCGGTGACGTGGCCATTGCCATGGACTGCGCTTCGAGCGAGTTCTACGAGAACGGCATCTATGACTATACGAAATTCGAGGGCGAGAAGGGTGCCAAGCGTACCTCCACTGAGCAGGTGGCTTACCTCGAGGAGCTCGTGAACAAATACCCGATCGATTCGATCGAGGACGGCATGAGCGAGAACGACTGGGAAGGCTGGCAGATGCTGACCGCCAAACTGGGCGGCCGTTGCCAGCTGGTCGGTGACGACCTCTTCGTGACGAACGTAGAGTTCCTGAAGAAGGGCATCGAAATGGGTTGCGCCAACTCGATCCTCATCAAGGTGAACCAGATCGGTACGCTGACCGAGACGATGGATGCCATCGAGATGGCTCACCGCGCCGGTTACACGAGCGTAACGTCGCACCGTTCGGGCGAGACGGAGGATTCGACCATTGCCGACATTGCCGTGGCTACCAACTCGGGGCAGATCAAGACCGGTTCGATGTCGCGTTCCGACCGTATGGCCAAGTACAACCAGCTGCTCCGCATCGAGGAGGAACTGGGCGACGAGGCAATCTACGGTTATACGAAGATCTACCGCAAATAGGACGCGTCCGACGCGTAATGCACAGGGCGGGAAATTCCTTCGGGAGTTTCCCGCCTTTTTTGTGCCGGTTTGCGACGGGGGCGGGCAGGTCTGCGCCGTGGAGCCGCCGATCCCGGCCGGATGGGGTGGTGCGGTGGCTTGGAAGGAAACCGAGTGATTGGTGCGGCATGACCACCAGAGCGGAAGCGGGGGGAGAGGAGTATCGGGTGGCGGGGGCCTTTCGGAACCGCTTTCGGAAAAGAAAAAGGCGGGGGCTATTCTTTTGGAATAGCCCCCGCCTTGTCGTGTATGAGTCGGTTGCGGATTATTTCGTCTCCGAACCGGCTTTCAGATTTTCGTACTCCTCTTTGGAACCGACGATGATGTTGTTCCAGTCGCGTACGCCTGTTCCGGCCGGAATCAGGTGACCGCAGATGACGTTCTCCTTTAGGTTGGCCAGCGGATCGACCTTGCCGTAGATGGCGGCTTCGTTCAGCACCTTGGTCGTCTCCTGGAACGAGGCGGCCGACATGAAGCTGCTCGTCTGCAGTGCGGCGCGGGTGATACCCTGCAGGATCTGGCTCGACGTGGCCGGAACGATGTCACGTACCTCGACCAGCTTCTGATCCTTGCGTTTGAGGATCGAGTTCTCGTCACGCAGCTTGCGCATCGAGATGATCTGACCCGGCTGGACGTTCTGCGAGTCGCCGGCATCGGTAACGACCACCTTGTCGTAGAGCGAGTCGTTCTCCTCCATGAACTCCCATTTGTCCACCACCTGCTCCTCGAGGAAGCGCGTGTCGCCCGGATCGAGGATCTGCACCTTGTTCATCATCTGGCGGACGATGATCTCGAAGTGCTTGTCGTTGATCTTCACACCCTGGCCGCGGTACACCTCCTGAACTTCGTTCACGATGTACTCCTGTACCTTGGTCGGACCGAGGATGGCCAGAATGTCGCTCGGCGTGATGGCGCCGTCCGACAGCGGCATGCCGGCCTTCACGTAGTCGTTCTCCTGAACGAGGATCTGGCGCGACAGCGGCACGAGGTAGCGGCGAACGTCGCCTCCCTTGGAGGTGATGACAATCTCGCGGTTACCGCGTTTGATCTTGCCGAACGATACCTCGCCGTCGATTTCCGAAACGATGGCGGGGTTCGAGGGGTTGCGGGCCTCGAACAGCTCCGTAACTCGGGGCAGACCACCCGTGATATCGCCTGCGTTACCGAAGGCACGGGGCATCTTGATCAGCGTATCGCCGGCCATGATCTTGGCGTTCTCCTTGACGACGATGTGGGCACCCACAGGCAGGTTGTACTGTTTGAGCTCCACGCCGTCGTTGTCGAGGATACGGATCACCGGGTTCTTCGTCTTGTCACGGCTCTCGATGATCACCTTCTCGCGCAGACCGGTCTGTTCATCCGACTCCTCGCGGTAGGTGACACCCTCGATGATGTTCTCGAAGGCGATCTTACCGTCGAACTCGGAGATGATCACGGCGTTGAACGGATCCCATTCGCAGATCACGTCGCCGTTCTCCACCTGGTCGCCGTCGAACTTGAACAGGTGGGCACCGTAGGGCACGTTGTGCGTATAGAGGACGATGTCCGTATGGTTGTCCACGATGCGCATCTCGGCCAGACGGCTCACGACGATGTTCACCTCCTCGCCGTCTTTGTTCTTATGTTTGATGACCTTCAGGTCGTCGATTTCCAGACGGCCTCCGTAGCGGGCCATCACCTGGTTGTCGACTGCCGAACCGCTGGCCACACCACCGACGTGGAACGTACGGAGGGTCAGCTGCGTACCCGGCTCGCCGATACTCTGTGCGGCGATGACGCCGACCGTTTCGCCCTTCTGTACCATGCGGCCCGTAGCCAGGTTGCGGCCGTAGCATTTGGCGCAGACACCGTGGCGCGATTCGCAGGTGAGGGCCGAACGGATCTCGACCTGTTCGATCGGCGATTTCTCGATGATCTCGGCGGCTTCCTCGTTGATCTCCTCGCCGGCGCGGACGATGATCTCGCCCGTGAGCGGGTGGATCACGTCATGCAGCGCCACGCGGCCGAGGATCTTCTCGTAGAGGGTCTGTACGACCGCCTCGTTGCGCTTGGTGGCCGTTGCCGTCAGACCGCGGAGCGTACCGCAGTCCTCTTCGTTGATGATCACGTCGTTGGCTACGTCTACCAGACGACGGGTCAGGTAACCGGCATCGGCCGTCTTCAGTGCGGTATCGGCCAGACCCTTACGGGCACCGTGTGTGGAGATGAAGTACTCCAGCACCGACAGACCCTCCTTGAAGTTCGACAGAATCGGGTTCTCGATGACCTGACCGCCTTCGGCGCCGGATTTCTGCGGCTTGGCCATCAGACCACGCATACCGGAGAGCTGACGGATCTGCTCGCGCGAACCACGGGCTCCCGAATCCAGCATCATGAATACCGGGTTGAAACCGTCCATGTCGGCCTCCAGCTGACGCGACACGGTTTCGGTCAGTTCCGAGTTCACACGGGTCCAGATGTCGATCACCTGGTTGTAACGCTCGTTGTTGGTGATGAAGCCCATGTTGTAGCTTTCGTACACCTCGTCGACCTTTTCGTAACCTTCGCGAACCAGTTTCTCCTTCTCCTCGGGGATCAGCACGGCGTCGAGGTTGAACGACAGACCGCCCTTGAAGGCCATCTGGTAACCGAGCGCCTTGATGTCGTCGAGGAAGTTGGCGGCCTTGTCGGCACCGGCCTTCTTCATGACCAGACCGATGATGTCGCGCAGGTTCTTCTTCTTGAGCAGCGTATTGATGTAGCCCACCTCTTTCGGTACCACCTGGTTGAAGATGATACGGCCGATGGTGGTCTCCTTGATCAGTTCACGTTTCGGCTTGCCTTCCTCGTCCACCGTATCGACCATCACGCTTACCTTGGCGTGCAGGTCGGCGCGGCCTTCGTTGTAGGCGATGATCGCCTCCTCCGGACCGTAGAACACGAGACCTTCACCCTTGGCGCCCGCGCGCGGTTTGGTGATGTAGTACAGACCGAGGACCATGTCCTGCGAAGGCACGGTGATCGGCGCGCCGTTGGCGGGGTTCAGAATGTTGTGCGAACCCAGCATGAGGATCTGTGCCTCCAGGATGGCGGCGTTGCCCAGCGGCAGATGCACGGCCATCTGGTCACCGTCGAAGTCGGCGTTGAATGCCGTACAGGCCAGCGGGTGGAGCTGCAGGGCCTTACCCTCGATCAGTTTCGGCTGGAAGGCCTGGATACCGAGTCGGTGCAGCGTAGGAGCACGGTTCATCAGTACGGGGTGGCCCTTGATGACGTTCTCCAGAATATCCCAGATTACCGGATCCTTGCGGTCGATGATCTTCTTGGCTGACTTGACCGTCTTCACGATGCCGCGCTCGATGAGCTTGCGGATGATGAACGGCTTGTAGAGCTCGGCGGCCATATCCTTCGGGATACCCATCTCGTGCATCTTCAGCTCCGGACCTACGACGATTACCGAACGGGCGGAGTAGTCCACACGTTTACCCAGCAGGTTCTGACGGAAACGACCCTGTTTACCCTTGAGGCTGTCGCTGAGCGATTTCAGCGGGCGGTTGCTTTCGGTCTTTACGGCGTTGTTCTTGCGCGAGTTGTCGAACAGGCTGTCCACGGCCTCCTGCAGCATGCGCTTCTCGTTGCGCAGGATCACCTCCGGAGCCTTGATTTCGATCAGTCGTTTCAGACGGTTGTTGCGGATGATGACGCGGCGGTAGAGGTCGTTCAGGTCCGAGGTGGCGAAGCGGCCGCCATCCAGCGGAACGAGCGGGCGCAGTTCCGGCGGGATCACGGGGATCACCTTCAGCACCATCCACTCGGGTTTGTTGATGTCGCGGGATTCGCGGAAAGCCTCGATGATGTGCAGCCGTTTGAGGGCTTCTGCCTTGCGCTGCTGCGAGGTCTCCGTGCTGGCCTTGTGACGCAGCGAGTAGGAGAGCGAGTCGAGGTCCAGACGGCGCAGCATCAGGTCGATTGCCTCGGCGCCCATCAGGGCGATGAACTTGTTGGGATCGTCGTCATCGAGCTGGGCATTGCCCTTGGGCAGCTGAGCCACGATGTCGAGGTATTCTTTTTCGGCCAGCAGGTCCTTCTCCGACACGCCCAGATCGGCGGCGGCACCCGGCTGAATGACAATGTAGCGCTCGTAGTAGATCACCGCGTCGAGCATCTTGGTCGGAATGCCGAGCAGGTAACCGATCTTGGACGGCAGCGAACGGAAGTACCAGATATGCACCACCGGAACGACCAGCGAAATGTGACCCATACGCTCGCGGCGTACCTTCTTCTCGGTCACCTCCACACCGCATCGGTCGCAAACGATCCCCTTGTAGCGGATCCGTTTGTACTTGCCGCAATGACACTCGTAGTCCTTCACCGGGCCGAAGATGCGCTCGCAGAAGAGGCCGTCCCGTTCCGGTTTGTAGGTACGGTAGTTTATGGTTTCCGGTTTCAGAACCTCGCCGCTCGAATTTTCGAGGATTTCCTCCGGCGATGCCAATCCGATCGAGATCTTGCTGAAACTCGTGGGCTTGTTGTCTTTCTTAATTGACATATTATCTTTACTTTCTAACTATTATCCGACATGCGGAGAATTGGCCTCTTGCTTCTTCTCCCGACACATACCGATTGGCTCGGCATGTCCGCAGATGCCGACCGACACCCGTCGGCGGACGGGCATCGGTCGGTTGCGGTATATCAGCCTACTCCAGTTTGACGCTCAGCGCCAGACCGCGCAGCTCGTGCAGCAGCACGTTGAGCGACTCGGGGATACCGGCAGGCGGCAGGTTGTCGCCCTTGACGATGGCCTCGTAAGCCTTGGCACGTCCCGTGACGTCGTCGCTCTTGATGGTCAGGATCTCCTGCAGGATGTTGGCGGCACCGAAGGCCTCCAGTGCCCACACCTCCATCTCTCCGAATCGCTGTCCACCGAACTGTGCCTTACCGCCCAGCGGCTGCTGGGTGATGAGCGAGTACGGACCGATCGAACGGGCATGCATCTTGTCGTCGATCATGTGGCCCAGCTTCAGCATGTAGATCACGCACACCGTAGCCGGCTGGTCGAAGCGTTCGCCCGTACCGCCGTCGCGCAGGTAGGTGCGGCCGCTGCGGGGCACGCCTGCCTTGGCCGTGTACTCGTTGATCTCGTCGAGCGTTGCACCGTCGAAGATCGGGGTGGCGAACTTCAGACCCAGTTCGCGGCCTGCCCATCCGAGCACGGTCTCGTAGATCTGGCCCAGGTTCATACGCGAAGGCACACCCAGCGGGTTCAGCACGATGTCCACGATCGTACCGTCGTCGAGGAACGGCATGTCCTCGTCACGGACCACCTTGGCCACGATACCCTTGTTACCGTGACGACCGGCCATCTTGTCACCCACTTTCAGCTTACGCTTCTTGGCGATGTAGACCTTGGCCAGCTGGATGATGCCGGCGGGCAGTTCGTCGCCGTTGGTGAGGTTGTACTTCTCGCGTTTGACTTTGGCGTCGAGTTCCTTGTACTTGATAATATAGTTGTTGATCGTCTGGCCCACCAGATAGTCGGTGTGCGCGTCGCCCACCCACTTGTCCGTGTTGAGGTTCAGATAATCGATGTCTTCCAGCATGCGGCGGCTGAACTTCGCTCCCTTGGGATAGAGTTCGGCGCCGAGGTAGTCCTTGATGCCCTGCGTGGTCTTGTCCTTGAGAATCGTCCACAGCTTGTCCACAAGGATCGTTTTGAGGGCAGCGGCATCCTGGGCGAACTGGGCGTCGATCTTGTCGAGCTGCGCCTTCTCGCTCTGCTTGCCCTTCTTGTTGTCCTTGTTGGCGCGGCTGAAGAGCTTCTTGTCGATAACCACACCGTAGAGCGAAGGCTGTGCCTTGAGCGAAGCATCCTTCACGTCGCCGGCCTTGTCACCGAAGATGGCACGCAGCAGCTTCTCCTCCGGACTCGGGTCGCTTTCGCCTTTCGGGGTGATCTTACCGATCAGGATGTCGCCCGGCTTGACGTTCGCGCCGATGCGGATGATACCGTTCTCGTCCAGATCCTTCGTGGCGTCCTCGCTGACGTTCGGGATGTCCGAGGTCAGTTCCTCCATGCCGCGCTTGGTCTCGCGCACCTCCATGATGTACTCGTCCACGTGAACCGACGTGAAGAGGTCTTCACGTACGAGACGCTCGGAGATCACGATGGCATCCTCGAAGTTGTAACCCTTCCAGGGCATGAAGGCCACCTTCAGGTTGCGGCCCAGCGCCAGCTCGCCGTTGTCGGTCGAGTAGCCTTCGGTCAGCAACTGTCCCTTGGTCACCTTGTCGCCGCGCATGACGGTCGGGCGCAGGGTGATGGACATGTTCTGGTTCGTCTTGCGGTAACGCGGCAGGATGTAGGTCGTAATCTCCGGGTCGAAGCTGACCAGACGCTCGTCGTCCGTACGGTCGTAGCGAACCTGAATCTGCTGGGCATCGGCGAAGACCACCTCACCGGTGGTTTCGGCCACTACCTGGATGCGGCTGTCGCGCATCATGTCGAGTTCCAGACCGGTACCTACGATCGGCGCCTCCGGGTTGATCAGCGGTACGGCCTGGCGCATCATGTTCGAACCCATGAGGGCACGGTTGGCATCGTCGTGCTCGAGGAACGGGATCAGACTGGCCGCAATCGAGGCGATCTGGTTCGGAGCCACGTCCACGAGGTTGACCTGGTCGGCCGTTACGGTCGGAAAGTCGGCTCCTACGCGGGCCTTGATGCGGTCGGGATTCTCGAAGTTGCCGTCCGCGTCGATGCCGGCCGTAGCCTGTGCGATGACGAGGCCTTCCTCCTCCTCGGCGCTCAGATAGACGATATCCTCGTCCTTCATGTCCACCTTGCCGTCCATTACCTTGCGGTAGGGGGTCTCGATGAAGCCCATGTCGCTTACCTTGGCGTAAACGCACAGCGACGAGATCAGACCGATGTTCGGACCCTCAGGGGTTTCGATCGGGCAGAGACGGCCGTAGTGGGTATAGTGTACGTCTCGCACCTCGAAACCGGCCCGATCACGCGACAGACCGCCCGGACCCAGGGCCGAGAGACGGCGCTTGTGGGTCATTTCGGCCAGCGGGTTGATCTGGTCCATGAACTGCGAGAGCTGGTTCGTTCCGAAGAACGAGTTGATGACGCTCGAGAGGGTCTTGGCGTTGATCAGGTCGATCGGCGTGAAGACCTCGTTGTCACGAACGTTCATCCGTTCGCGGATGGTACGGGCCATGCGCACGAAGCCGACGGAGAACTGGTTGGAAAGCTGTTCTCCTACCGTTCTCACGCGACGGTTGCTCAGGTGGTCGATATCGTCCACGTCCGTTTTGGAGTTGATGAGCGAGATCAGGTATTTGATGATCGCGATCATGTCCTCCCGGGTCAGTACCCGGATGGCCGGGTCGATGTCCAGATTCAGCTTCTTGTTGATCCGGAAGCGGCCCACGTCGCCCAGGTCGTACCGTTTGTCGGAGAAGAACAGCTTGTCGATCACGTCGCGGGCCGTTGCCTCATCCGGCGGTTCGGAATTGCGCAGCTGTCGGTAGATGTACACGACGGCCTCTTTCTCCGAGTTGCAGGGATCCTTCTGCAGGGTATTGTATATGATGGAGTAGTCGTTGCCGGTGGCATTCTCCTTGTGCAGCAGAATGCTCTTGGCACCGCTCTCGATAATGCGGTCGATGTCGTCGGCTTCCAGCACCGTCTCGCGGTCGATGATGACATCGTTACGCTCGATGGAAACCACCTCGCCGGTGTCCTCGTCCACAAAGTCCTCGACCCAGGTGCTCAGCACCCTGGCTGCCAGTTTCCGTCCGACGGCCTTCTTGAGGTTGGCGCGGTTCACCTTTACCTCGTCCGCCAGGTCGAAGATCTCCAGAATCTGCTGGTCGGTTTCGTAACCGATGGCACGAAGCAGGGTGGTGACGGGCAACTTTTTCTTACGGTCGATGTAGGCGTACATCACGTTGTTGATGTCCGTGGCGAACTCGATCCACGATCCCTTGAAGGGGATGATACGCGCGGAGTAGAGTTTCGTACCGTTGGTGTGGACACTTTGCCCGAAGAATACGCCCGGAGAACGGTGAAGCTGCGATACGATGACACGCTCGGCGCCGTTGATGACGAACGTTCCGCGCGGGGTCATGTACGGGATCGTTCCGAAGTAGACGTCCTGTACGACCGTATCGAAATCTTCATGCTCCGAGTCTGTGCAGTAAAGCTTCAGCTTTGCTTTCAGCGGCACGCTGTAGGTCAGTCCCCGTTCCAGACACTCCTCGATCGAGTAGCGCGGCGGGTCGATGTAATAATCGATGAACTCCAGAACGAAGTTGTTCCGGGTATCGGTTATCGGGAAATTCTCCGTGAACACTTTGTAGAGGCCCTCGTTCTTGCGGTTCTCTGCCGTGGTGTCCAGTTGGAAAAAATCGTGGAATGATTTTAGCTGAATCTCCAAAAAGTCGGGATAGAGCATCCGTTTCTTGATGGAAGAGAAGCTTATTCTCGGGTTATTTGTTTTTAAGGACATGTAACAAATCTGTTTTTGAGTTGTCCCCTACGGCGGCTTTGGCGCGTAGCGGGTAGCACATGCTAATCCAAGATAAGTTGGCGTCTATCGGTGTATCAGACAATCCGGTGTTGTTCCTGTCGCTTCTCGTATGCGATCGCTTGTACAGGGGGTGCGATCGTCTGTTGTCCCGTCTCTCGGTGTCGGTACAGTGTAGGGTCCGACACGTTGCTCTGATGTATGTCCGGCCTGCGGCGAGCGATTCGTCTGGCGGCCAGTTCGGTCGGGGAGGGGCCTTTTGCAAGGACCGCGTTGCCCGCCGGAAAATCACGCTGTCCGCGAATACCGCCCTCCGGTATCTCCCTCTTGTCCGGTGAGGGGCGGATGGGCGCCTTCGGTTGTCGGCAGCGTCGTATGAATGTCGTTCTGCCGTGCTATCGTTTTGGCAGCCTGCGGGTTATCACCATGCAATCTGCCGTTCGACAAACGATGGGCAAAAAAAACGACAAAAGGCATAGAGTCTATTGCTAGACTCTATACCTGAATATGTCCTGGAAACAGGAGGTATGAACTTATTTAAGATCAACCTCGGCTCCAGCCTCTTCGAGCTGCGATTTGATAGACTCGGCTTCCTCTTTGGAAACACCCTCTTTGATGGCTTTCGGAGCGCCGTCAACGAGGTCTTTAGCCTCTTTCAGACCCAGACCGGTGATTTCCTTAACGACTTTGATTACGCCTACTTTTGCCTGGCCAGCGCTGGTCAGCACAACGTCGTAAGTGGATTTCTCGGCTGCACCTCCTTCAGCTGCACCTGCTGCGGGAGCTGCTGCAACTGCAACTGCTGCGGCTGCAGGTTCGATGCCGTACTCGTCTTTCAGAATAGCGGCCAATTCGGTTACTTCCTTAACTGTCAGGTTTACCAACTCTTCAGCTAATTTTTTGATGTCTGCCATTGTCGTATTGATTAATTTTGTTTTTAATTGTTTCTTTCTTTGTGTGTTGCCCGGCATTTATGCGGCTTGGCACCGCACGGGGCCGCCGGAGCAGTCTGCCGCTAGTTGTTCCTCTCTTCGAGGGCTTTTACGATGCCAGCAACCTTCTGTCCTGCAGCGCCGGTAAGAGCGGACATGACGTTCTTGATCGGAGACTGGAGCAGGCCGATGATATCCCCGATGAGTTCCTCGCGACTCTTGATGGCAACGAGGGTGTCGAGGTTCTGGTCGCCGACATAGATGCAATCCTCTACGAAGGCTGCTTTCAGGATCGGCTTTCCGAGCGGATTGCTCTTGCGGAACTCCTTGATAACCTGGGCGGGTGCCTTGTTCGTAGCGGAGAACATAACCGAGGTGGTACCGTTCAGAACCGCTTTGAGCTGGTCATCCGCCTTGTTTACGGATTCGAGCGCTTTTTCAAGCAGCGTGTTCTTTACGACCATCAGGCAGACCTCTTTCTCGAAGCACTGGCGACGAAGCGCAGCCGTTTGCTCGGCGTTGAGATCGGCAATATCGGTGATGTAGAAGTGCGGATACTCGTTGAGCTTTGCGGCCAGAGACTCGATGATCTGTCTTTTTTCTTCCCTGTTCATTGTCGTCGGAATTTTTATTTCGTGTCAATTGATTTGGGATCTATCTGTAAACCGCAGCTCATTGTCGAAGAGAGATAGATGCTAATGATATAAGAACCCTTAGCAGCGGCAGGCTTCAGCTTGAGGATCGTGCCGAGGAACTCTTTCGCGTTGTCGGCGATCTGTTCAGCCGAGAAAGAAGCCTTACCGATCGAGGAGTGGATGATACCGTATTTGTCGACTTTGAAGTCGATTTTACCGGCCTTCACCTCTTTGACGGCCTTACCTACCTCCATGGTAACCGTACCGGTTTTGGGGTTAGGCATCAAGCCGCGCGGACCGAGGATACGACCCAGTGCACCGACCTTGGCCATTACGTTCGGCGTGGTGATGATGATGTCCACGTCCGTCCAGCCGCCTTTGATCTTGTCGATGTATTCGTCCAGACCTACATAGTCAGCTCCAGCCTCTTTCGCTTCATTCTCCTTGTCGGGAGTACAAAGAACGAGAACACGAACCGTTTTACCGGTACCGTGGGGAAGGGTTACGACGCCCCTCACCATTTGGTTTGCTTTGCGGGGATCGACACCCAGACGTACGTCCATGTCAACCGATGCATCGAATTTCGTAAAGGTAATCTCCTTCAGAAGTTCGGCGGCCTCATTCAGCTTGTACAGCTTATTCGGCTCGACCTTCGCAAGCATTGCTTTTTTATTCTTGGTCAGCTTACTCATCTTCGTCTATCAATTACTTTTTAGGAAATTCGCCGACAACGCTGACACCCATACTGCGTGCCGTTCCGGCAACCATGCGCATCGCCGATTCAACCGTGAAGCAGTTCATGTCGCTCATTTTGTCTTTGGCGATAGCCTCTACCTGTTCCCAGGTGATCTGGCCCACTTTCTTGCGGTTCGGTTCCGCGGAAGCGGTGCTGATCTTGGCTGCTTCTTTGATCTGAACGGCTACAGGCGGCTGTTTAACGACGAAGTCGAACGACTTGTCGCTATATACGGTGATGATGACCGGAAGAACCTTTCCTGCCTTGTCCTGGGTGCGCGCATTGAACTGCTTGCAGAAGTCCATGATATTGACTCCCTTCGAACCGAGCGCGGGACCCACGGGGGGTGAAGGATTGGCGGCACCACCTTTGATCTGCAATTTAATAAATGCAGCAACCTCTTTTGCCATAGTTTTCCTTGGTTAATTACTCTTTTTCAACTTGTACGAAACTCAATTCCATCGGAGTCTTTCTCCCGAAGATCTTCACGGAAACCGTCAACTTCTTGCGGTCGTTGTCAACGGCTTCGATGACTCCCGAGAAACTCGAGAAAGGTCCATCGGTAACTTTGACCGTTTCGCCCACAACGAAAGGTGTTTCGTTTTCCTCCTCGCCCTGACTCAATTCGTCGACCCTGCCGAGAATGCGCGACACTTCCTGCGGACGCAATGGCGTCGCAATCATGCGTTTGCTCTCCTCTTTGGAATCGCCGAGGAAGCCGAGTACATTGGGTGTGTTACGAAGTACGTACGGGATTTCTCCTACCATCGCTGCCTCTACAAGCACGTAGCCCGGATACGATACCTTTTCTTTGCTGATTTTCTTGCCGTTGCGGATCGAATAGACCTTTTCGGTAGGAATCAGCACCTGCGAAATGTACTCTTCAAGGTGGGAGTTGCGAACCATTGATTCGATGTACTCCTTGACCTTTTTTTCCTTTCCGCCTACGGCACGTATCACATACCACTGTTTGGCGTTCTGTTCACTCATGATCTGTAACCTGATAATGAATTACTTACCTTGCCAAATACTTGTAGACTACTTTCATGATGTTCTCGAACGAGAAGTCCATAGCCAAGATGACCACAGCGAATATCAAGGAAGCTACCATGACGGTAATTGCTAAACTCTGCAGTTCTTTGACTGGCGTCCATGAAACTTTGTGAACCAGTTCCGAGTAGGAATCTTTGATGTAACGAATAAGTTTCATACTTATTTTTTTGTTTAGCAGGAATGGAGGGATTCGAACCCCCATCAACGGTTTTGGAGACCGCTATTCTACCCTTGAACTACATTCCTGTGTCATACGGGCGGACCGAAGTACCGCCCGTATGTTTTGCTTGGGTGTCCAGAGGACGAAGCGAGTATTACTCGATGATCTTCGTGATCTGACCTGCACCTACCGTACGACCGCCCTCGCGGATAGCGAAACGCAGACCTACGTTGATGGCAACCGGGTAGATCAGCTCTACGGTGATCGTGGTGTTATCACCCGGCATTACCATATCTACACCCTCCGGCAGGTGAACCTCACCGGTTACGTCAAGCGTACGGAGGTAGAACTGCGGACGATATTTGTTGTGGAACGGAGTGTGCCGACCTCCCTCGTCTTTCTTCAGGATATAAACCTCAGCCTCGAATTTGGTGTGAGGAGTGATCGAACCGGGTTTGGCAACGACCATACCACGTTTAACGTCTTTCTTGTCGATACCACGCATCAGCAGACCTACGTTGTCACCGGCCTCACCCTCGTCGAGCAGTTTGCGGAACATCTCCACACCCGTACAGGTCGACGTCAGGGCCTTCTCGTTGATACCAACGATCTCAACCGGGTCTCCTACGTGGATCACACCCGACTCGATACGACCCGTCAGCACGGTACCACGACCGGTGATCGAGAATACGTCCTCGACAGGCATCAGGAAGGGTTTCTCATTGTCACGCGGAGGAATCGGGATGTACGAGTCAACAGCGTCCATGAGTTCCATGATCTTCTCCTCCCACTTCGGCTCACCGTTCAGTGCACCCAGTGCGGAACCACGGATGATCGGGGTGTTGTCACCGTCGTAGTTGTAGAAGTTGAGCAGGTCACGCAGCTCCATTTCGATCAGGTCGAGCATCTCGGGATCGTCAACCATATCCACCTTGTTCATGAAGACAACGATACGGGGAACGTTCACCTGACGGGCGAGCAGCACGTGCTCACGGGTCTGGGGCATAGGACCATCGGTTGCGGCTACAACGAGGATAGCACCATCCATCTGGGCAGCACCCGTTACCATGTTCTTCACATAGTCGGCGTGTCCGGGGCAGTCCACGTGAGCGTAGTGACGGGTAGCCGTCTGGTACTCTACGTGAGCGGTGTTGATCGTGATACCACGCTCTTTCTCCTCGGGAGCGTTGTCGATCGAGTCGAAGCTACGGAGCTCGGAAAGACCCTTCTTGGCGAGAACCGTCGTGATGGCGGCGGTCAGGGTAGTTTTACCGTGGTCAACGTGGCCGATGGTACCGATGTTCACATGCGGCTTGGACCTGTCAAATTTCTCTTTTGCCATAATTTGATAGTTATTAGAATAATTAAACTATTGCTATCGTGTCGGTCCTGCGGACCTGTTGCATTTCGCCGGGAACCGGAGGCCCCATCAGACGATAAACCGGCGATCGGGCACATTCCACCCGTTCGACCGGAAATCCCTGCCTGCTCGTGCATCCGTTGTTTTGATTGCACAAATGCCGCATACGTCTCTCACAACGTCTGCGGCCAGGCGGCGTCCTGCATGGAGCGGAAGACGAGGCTCAAACTCGCGACCCTCAGCTTGGAAGGCTGATGCTCTATCAACTGAGCTACTTCCGCTTGTTTGTAAAGGTAATGCGAACCCTCATCGGATTCGCTGCCTTTACAGAAGTCACTTTGACTTCGTGGGAGGAGATGGATTCGAACCACCGAAGGTAATAACCAGCAGATTTACAGTCTGCCCCATTTGGCCACTCTGGTATCCTCCCAATATGTTGTAGATCTGGCGATCGTTTTCGTTGCCCTCTCAGGCTGCTCGAGCCGATGGAGGGATTCGAACCCCCGACCAGCTGATTACAAATCAGCTGCTCTGGCCAACTGAGCTACATCGGC
>DHCMC07803__coassemble_761_pt1 | contig 30087 bp, 23 predicted proteins | sample DHCMC07803__metabat2_low_PE_023 | metagenome-assembled genome bin DHCMC07803
CGCACCCCTTTTTCTTTTGACCCGATCTTGTCTATCGACGAACGAATCGACAAAATAACTATCTTGCGGAACGCAAAACCAAATAACCCAACATGATGATTACGATTGTTGCACGCAATATCGTCCGGGACGGCAAACGGGAGGCCTTTCTCGAAGCCGTACGTCCACTGATCGCCGCAAGCCGTTCCGAAGAAGGCAACATTGCCTACGACCTCTACGAAGACATCAACGAAGCGAATGCCTTCTGTTTTATTGAAAAATGGAAGGACCCGGAGGCCATCGCTGCCCACAACGCATCATCCCATTTCCGTGAGTGGATGGCCTGCAAGGCAGAATTCGTCATTTCCGGCACCGTAGCCCGCTACCGCATCTTATAATTCGTCCAGGAGACCGGTCGCAGGCCGCCTGCACGCATCGCGCACCCCGCGGGAAGAATCTGTTTTACGATTCGCCCGGCTCGCCGACCGTCTCCCGGATTGCATCCAGTTCAACCAGTTTATTGACAATCGCATAGATCGTCAGACCGGCCGGACTGTGAATATCCAGTTTGGCGGCAATGTTGCGCCGGTGCGTGATAACCGTATGCGTCGAAATGCAGAGCCTGTCGGCAATCTGCTTGTTGGTCATTCCCTGCACCACGCAGGCAATCACCTCCTTTTCGCGCCCGCTGAGCGCCTCGTGACGCCGATCCCGCTGTTCTCCCTCCGCAGTCAACTTGAACAGTTTGCCGACAATCGTTTCGGCATCGTCATAGATGGAGATGACCTCGTCATAACTTCTCAACGTGGTCTGATCGCTGACCGTCAGCTGCACGGCCACACATTTCATCTCCGGATTGCCGGCCTCCTTGCGCAGCTGCTGCAAAGCATACAACCCGAGCGAGGCGGGATTGACCATCAGTACATCGGGGTGCTGCCAGTTCAATGCCGCCTTCAAATGCTCCATGTCACTCACCTCATACACCTCGGCCTTGAACTTCTCGGTATGCTCCAGCACGGCCAGCATGCCGCTGCGCAGAATCACCGAAGGTTCGGCCACCGTTATTTTCAGCGGAGCCCCCATATCATCTCTCCTCCAGATTTTGCTCCAACAGGCGGACGGTCGGAATGAACAGACGATCCTCCACCGCATTGTGCGAAGCCAGATCGTATTCGCAATTGAATATGTCGAACAACACGCCATTGATCGCATGGGTACTGTCCGACGGATAGAATTTAATCAGAATCTGCTTGAATTCGGTCAGCAACGTTTCGACCTGGTCGTGATGCTGCCGGAAAACCTCGATGCGATACCCTTCCTGGCGCCGGCCTTCAAGCAGACTGCGCACATAAGGAAATACAATCTCCTCCTCATACGCCATATGCGCTTGCACCCCCTCGATGTACCCGTCGAAATAGGCCACAATAGCACGCGAAAGCTCATCCTGCACGCCGACCACCTCAACCAGTTTGCGCCGGATCTCCGGCAACCGGAAATCGAGAAAATAGTCGTGGGAATTGTGCAGATATTGCACCAGCGAGGCCACATGCACCCGATCCGACACCGGTTGCGGCGTCTCGTCGGTGAGCAGCATGTTCACGACGACCAAAAAGGTAAACGTATCCACGCCGTTATCGCGACAAACGGCATCGATGGTCTTGTCTCCGAATCCCAATCCGATACCGAACCGGCTCATGACCAGCAATACGCGATAATTGTCGCTGACCAGTTCGCTCATCCGGTCTGTCTTCACATATTTTCCGAGTTTCTGCATACGATTTAGTCTCTTGTGTCACGTACAAAGATAACTTTTCAGGCATTATAACGAAAGGCCGGTACACGACCGGCCCGCCGACTGAAAGAAATGGCTAAAATCTTTTGCTTACGGATACAAAAGTAACGCGCCCGACTGACCGGGACAATACCTAAAAACCGTGAAACAGACGCGCTCCCTCGCGCGCGGTCTACCGGTTTGGTGGTAGACGCAGCGCTCTGTCCGCTACAAGACACAAAAATGGGGAGCGACTCTACGAACCGCTCCCCATTTTCATGGATGATATGCTGTCAACACTAATTGTTCTTGGCAGCATACCAATAGTTATACGTACCCGCTTCCGTCGGATAGCAACCGAATACGACATTGTCATTCTCGCCAAAGATATGGGTTACGAAGCAACCACCCGAGTTGGAGATATCAATACCGAAGTTCTCACGCACCCAATCTACGCCGTCACCCAGCGACACACCAGCCTTCAGGTCATAGATGGTCGAAGAGGTGGCAGGAGCGCCATCAACAACTACGGCCAAACCGCTGTCCGTAACGCTGAATACATTCATACCGGAGGGCATCATGATAACTTCACCCGTTTCGGTATCGAAAACAGCTGCGCCCGTTCTGCTGCCGACAGCAGCACCCTGCGCTTCGTCGAAGGTCTCCTGATAGATCATACAGCCGATATATTTACCGTTCGGACTCATTTTGTACTGCTCGTCCTCGCACTGTACACCCCAGTCTACGCAATAGACGGTTTTCGGATTGCCATACTGATCCACCGTCTCATGCTGCGAAGTCTTGTACATATCGCCACCGACCCAGTGGAATTTGCCTTCCTTGTCCCAATAGCACATGCCGTAGTCCAGGTTGTCCCACGAGGTACCATAAAACATCGTACCGTCGGCCGAACCGCCACGCAGCTGGAAACCGCTGTTGCCGGCAACACGCGGAGCGCCACGGAAGTTCGTTTCGGGCACTTCCAGACGGGTCGTAGGCTCACCGTCAACAAAGATATAGGGAATATTGCCATCTTCGGTCGTGCCACCGAAATAGCCACCCCAGATATGTCCGTCGGTCGAGACGCAGCTGATACGCGGGGTTCCGATATTCAGATCCGGATAGGAAAGAATAAGGTCGCTGCCATCAGGCTCGATCAGCGCCGTGTTCACCCATGCCTGTGCATAGAACATCATCGAACCGTCATCGGTCACACAGAACGGAGCCGACAGTTCATAGGTGTACGTACCTACATGCGTACGGGCATCCGTAGCCGTTTCAATCAGATAGACATTGAACACCATCAAACCGGCATCGTCCGTACTGCCACCCATAGCCGTAATATATTTGCCGGTGGGCGAGGCAACTGCGGACTGATATTCGTCAAATTTGCGGAAGTGGGCCGGAAGCTCCGGATTCTCCAGCTGTTTCACTTTCAACGTCGTCTTTGCGTCACCGGCCGTAAATACCACCTCACCGTCACGCTCGACACCGTCGTTCGGCTCAACACTTACGACAATCGAATTTGCCGTCTGGTCGGAAAGCGTAATCCACGATACGCTGGGCGCTGCCGTCCAGTTGGACGCAGCCTCTACCGTAATGGTCACAGGCGTGCCGCCGCTGTAGTCCATCGTGACAAGAGCACGATCGAGGTTGATGCCACTGCCACCCTCCTCTTTTTTGGTACAACCGATAGCGGCCAAGGCCAGCACGGCTATTACCCCTTTTCTAAAATTAAAGTTTTTCATACAGATTTATTAAGTAAATTAAATGGTCTCTGTTTTTCATCGGGGCTGCACAGATCAATCCCATCCTGCAACATTAACCAAACTCAAAAGTAATAATTATTCTGTCTTCATCAAATAAAATTTACTTTTTTCCCAGCGTTTATCCGTTATTTCGACGTCGGATGATAGCATCTCCTCATCGATCCGCAACAGGAGGCCCTCACGCCATGCTCTGCCGCGAACGCCCCACCTGTTTCCGCGCGAGCCGCCCTACCCAAAAAAGAAGGACGGACTATCGCAACCCGACACTCCGTCCTTCTTTCAGACTGATTCGCTGCACGTCACCGGGCAACTACATACCAATACCACATCAGGTTGTTTCCGGGGGCCGCCTCCTCACCGAAAGCTGCCTGACCGCCGATCGGCAGGTAGGTCAGGCCGTGCGAGGCGGGCAGCACCAGGCCGAACTTGTCCATGACATAGTCGATGCCGTCCCCCAGATTTTCACCCGTTGCAAGGTTCACCACATCCGTCTGACAATAATAGGACTGCATGGATTTGGAGATCAGGGCCAGACCGTCATCTGTCACCGCCGTTACGCCACCGTAACCGGAATAATCGGAGAGGATAATCGTTTTATGTTCCTCCGTATCGTAAACGGCAGCAATCTGCGTGATCACCACATCGGTACGGTCGGCATTGACTTCCTCCTTGTAATAAAGACCGCCGATATAGCGTCCGTTCGGACTCATGTTGAAAGCGTCTGCCTGTATCTGCAGACCCGTCACCAGATAATCGGTATACGGTTCCCCCATCGGGCCGATCATCTCGGTCGGCTCCACCTGATATATATCCTCGCCGGCCCAGTGCACATGGCCGTCCTTATCCCAGTACAGCATACCGAAATCCAGGTTATCCCAGGTACTGCCATAGGCCATGGAACCGTCGGCCGAACAGCCGCGCACCACCACGTTGCCAACCTCCTGGCCGCGGAAGTTGGTCTTCGGCATTTCCATACGTTCAGGAACGCCATGTACATACTTCACCGGCACCATACCGGTCGGTCCCGTCGCATAGCCGACCCATACCGATCCGTCGCCGGCCGAGGTGGCCGCAATACGGATATCCTCCACATCTTCAAAGCCGGGAAGCATGTAGTCGGCCTCCCCCTCTTTCATGAGCACCGTCTGAATCATATCGTGATCCATAAAGACAATGCCTTCATCCGTTACGGCACGCACACCGTCGAACTGATAGAGGCTGTAAGGCAACGTAGCCAGCAACTTCTTCTCGTTCGTAGCCAGATCAATCAGATAGACCTCCCATTCAATCTGCCCACCCTTGTCTACACGGGCCGTATAGGCTCCGACGAACTTGCCGGACGGCGAAATGGTAGCCCCCTGCATGTCCGTCATAAAACGATAGTACGCTGTCTGCGATTCACGCCCCACCTGCACGACCTTGACGGTGATTTCGGCCGATCCGGCCTGGATCACCAGATCGGCGGTCCGATCGGCAACCGCTTCATTGGGCTCGGCCGTCACCGAGAGGGTCGTCGCCTCGACAGCCACCTGCACCCAGCTGGCCGAAGGAGTTGCCGTCCACGACGTCGACGATTCCACAGCAATGATCACAGCTGTTTCGCCGGCCGCATCGAGTGTGACGGTCACTTTATCGACATCCACCCAATCCGGACTCTCATTCTTTGTACATCCCGCCAACAGGCCAATCGCACACGCCAGCAGCGTCAACATGGAGTAAAAGGTTCTTTTCATAAAAAAACAATTAACAAGCATTAGGTATTAAACACTTATTACAAATATAAGGATTTTTTTGCAGAAGCAACACTTATCCGCGACAAATAAAACATATCCGACATATCCGCTGCTCCCCGCGAACATCACAATCTGTACGCCAAGCACCACCTGCTTCCGCCGGTCCGCTCCCCCTGCCACACAAATGCAAAGCGACCTGCAGGAGAACCCAGCAAGCCGCGCTTCATTGGCAGATGCAATACCAAACGATTGTCCTACTCCTCGGTCAGTTCAACCAGTTGCTGCCGGTAGGCAGCCAGGATACTCGATTTGGAGACAAAACCGAGATATTTCCGTTTCTTGTCCACCACCGGCAGGTTCCAGGCATGCGATTCCTCGAACTTGCCGACCACTTCGGAGATCATCTCGTTCTTGAGGATGACGTCGGGCGGTTGGGTAATGTATTTGCTGATCGGGAATTTGTATTTCCGGTGGTCGAACATGTCGGTACGGATATCGTCGAGCAGGATGATGCCCACGAACTCGCCGTCGTTTTTCACCACCGGGAAGACATTGCGTGTCGAGGAAGAGACAATATGAACCAGATCGCCGAGGGTCGCATTGCGGTTGACCGGCGAAAAGTTGGTTTCGATCAGCTTGTCCAACTCGAGGAAAACCATCACCGACTGATCCTTGTTATGCGTCAGGAGTTCTCCTTTGGCGCGCAGCTTCTTGGTATAGATCGAATCGGGCTCCAGGTAATACGAAACGGCAAACGACAGCGAAGCCACCAGCATCAGCGGCACAAAAAGCCCATACCCGTTGGCCAGTTCGGCAATCAGAAAGACGGAGGTCAGCGGCGCCTTCATCACGCCGGTCATCACGCCCGCCATGCCCACCAGCGAAAAATTGACGACGGACATCTCCATGCCGAAGAAAGCGTTGCAGATATAAGCCAGCGTTCCGCCCGTAAAGGCGCCGACGAACAGCGACGGGGCGAAGGAACCGCCCACACCGCCGGCGGCATTGGTCACGGCCATGGCCACCACCTTCAGCAGCAGCGTCCCCACCAGGAAGAGCACCACCACCCACGGCACACCGCGGTAGCGATAGAAGAGCGAGTTGTCGAACAGCGGTTCGATGCGGCCGTGCATCAGATCAATGAACGAACTGTAACCCTCGCCGAACAGCGGCGGGAAGAGGAAGATGAGCAGACCGAGTGACAGGCCGCCCACCAGCCAGCGGGACGACTGTTTTTTGAAACGGCCGAAAAAACGCTGCACCTGACCGTTGACGACCAGGAAATATTTGGAAACCAGGCCGCACAGAATGGCCAGCAGGACATACATGTGCAGATACTGCAGGTTGAAGGAACCGCCCACCTCGACATTGAGCATGGGGTCGAATCCCTTGAGGAAGAGCACCAGCGTTGTCGAAGCGACCGACGAGATCAGCAGCGGCACGATGGCCCGCATCGAAATATCCAGCATCAGGATCTCCAGCACGAAGATCAGGCCCGTAACGGGCGCCTTGAAGATGGCGGCAATGGCCCCCGCCGCACCGCAGCCGAGCAGCAGCGTCGTGTCGCGGTAGTTGAGCCGGAAGATCTGGGCGATGTTGGATCCGATGGCCGAACCGGTCAGCACGATCGGCGCCTCGGGGCCGACCGAACCGCCGAATCCGATCGTGACGGCACCGCCGACAATGGATGAGTAGCAGTTGTGGGGACGGATGCGTGACGACCGTTTGCTGATCGCATACAACACCCGCGCCACACCTTCCGAGATGTTGTCCTTGACGACATACTTTACGAAGAGCGACGCCAGAATGATACCGACGGCCGGATAGACCAGGAAGAGGTAACCGGCCGAATCGGTCGGGAACCAGCTCACCAGCACATGTTCGATCCAATAGAGCAGCTTCTGGAATACCGTAGCGGCCAGACCGGCTACCAGACCGACCAGCACGGCCAATACCAGCATGAGCTGCTGACGCGACAGGCGCCGCGTGAGCCGCATCAACAGCGCATAGGCCCGGTTGAGTAAATGTTGTGTAGCCGTCATCCGACTTCGATCCGTTCAGCAGATTTTCAGAAAGGACGAATACCCATGATGCGACGCACCTCCGACACGGTCCGGTCGGTGCTCTCACGTGCCTTCTCGGCACCGTCCCGCACGACGCGGCGCAGGTACGACTCGTCGTTCCGGATCGCCTCGATGCGCTCGCGGATCGGCGCCACGACCTTGATGATGTCTTCGGCCAGCTGCTTTTTCAGATCGCCGTAACGGATCTCGCACGTGGCGTATTTTTCGCGGAAATAGGCAATCGTATCGGGCGAGGAGACTGCCTCCATGATCGTGAAGATGTTGGCCACACCGTCACTCAACGGCGAATTGGGCTCCGTGGGGCCGGTATCGGTCACCGCCCGCATCACCTTCTTGCGGATCACCTCGTCGGAATCGGCCAGGAAGATGCCGTTGTTCTCGCTCTTGCCCATCTTGCCCGTACCGTCCAGACCGGGAATCTTCACCAGATCGGCCCCGAAATTGTAGGGCTGGCTCTCCGGGAAGAAATCGACGCCGTACATGTTGTTGAACCGGCGGGCAAAGACGCGTGTCAGTTCCAGATGCTGCTCCTGATCCTTGCCTACGGGCACATGCGTGGCCCGGTGGAGGAGGATATCGGCTGCCATCAGCACCGGATAGGTCAGCAGACCGGCATTGACGTTGTTGGGATTCTTGCGCACCTTGTCCTTAAACGAAGCGGTGCGCTCCAGTTCGCCCACATAGGCGTGCATGCTCAGCAGCAGCGACAGTTCGGCCACCTGCGGCACATCGCTCTGCACATAGATGGTGGCAATGTCGGGATTGATGCCCGCGGCCAGGTATTCGGACAGGATGGTCTTCACATGGTCGTGCAGATGGGCCGGATCGGTATGGGTCGTCATCGCGTGGTAGTCGGCGATGAAGAAATAACATTTGGCATCATACTGCATGCGCACAAAATTGCGCAATGCGCCGAAATAATTGCCCAGGTGCAATTGTCCGGTAGGCCGGATACCGCTGAGTACTATATCCATATTTTTTTCGTTACTGTTTGCGTGTTCTACAAAAGTAAGGCAAAAAAACCAGATATAAGCTATTTTTTCTACTTTTGCTCCACTTGAAATAGACCGACACGACAAGATGAAAACATACTGGAGGCTTCTGAAGTTCGCTGCGCCGATCCGGCGATTTGCCATACCCTACTTCTTCTGCACGCTGCTGTACGCCTTTTTCAACACCTTCACCTTTACGCTGATCATGCCGATCGTCAACGCCCTCTTCAAGAAGCAGGGCATGCTGGCGGCCGTCACCGAATTCCCCCGGTTCAGCTTCTCGTCCGAATTTCTGAACAACGCGCTGGGCTACGTGATGTACCGCGTCTTCGGCTATGACTTCACGCTCAACGACGTGATGATTCTGCTGGCCTGCATCGTCATCGGAGCCGCCCTGTTCAGCAACCTGTTCCGCTACCTGGCCCAGCGCATCATCGAGAACATGCGCGTCTATACCCTCTACCGGATCCGCAACCAGGTCTACGAACACGTCCTGGGCATGAACATCGGCTTCTTCAGCAACGAACGCAAGGGCGACATCATGTCGCGCATCATGTCCGATGTGCAGGTCATCCAGTTCTGCATCACCAACACACTGCAGGTCGTCTTCCGCGAACCGTTCCTCATCATCGGCTACGTGGTGGCCATGCTCATGATGTCGCTCCAGCTCTCGGTCTTCTCGGTGATCTACCTGCCCATCGTTGCCCTGCTGATCGGCTCCATCGTCAAACGGCTGCGCCGCTCGGCCAAGGAGGTGCAGGAGTCCTTCGGCGAACTGACGGCCGTGCTCGACGAATCGCTCACCGGCATGAAGGTCATAAAGGGCTACAACGCCGAGGGCTTCTTCGCCAAACGGTTCGGCTCGATCAACCGCAAGTTCACCGACACCTCGCGCCGCATTGCCTACCGCCAGCAACTGGCCTCGCCGATGAGCGAGTTCCTCGGCATCACGGCGGCCGCCGGTCTGCTGATCTTCGGCGGCGTGCTCGTCACCCAGAGCAAGCTCGACGGCGGCAGCTTCCTCGCCTTCCTGGGCATCTTCACCCAGATCACCCGCCCGATGCGTCTCTTCACCGATTCGTTCGCCACGATCAACCAGGGCATCGCGGCCGGTGAACGCGTCTTCGCCCTGCTCGACACCCAAACGGCCATCCAAAACCGGCCCGACGCCGCCCACCTCGACCACTTCCGGGAGAGCATCGAATTCCGCGACGTTCACTTCGCCTACGAGGAGCGCGAGGTGATCCGCGGCGTCAGCTTCACGGTCCGCAAAGGCGAGACGGTGGCCCTGGTCGGCCCCTCCGGTGGCGGCAAGTCGACCCTCTCCGACCTGATTCCCCGCTTCTACGATCCCACCGCGGGCCAGATTCTCATCGACGGCCGCGACATCCGGGAATACGACCTCCACTCGCTGCGCGAACGGATGGGCATCGTCGCCCAGGATACGATCCTCTTCAACGACTCCATCGAGAACAACATCCGGCTGGGCAACGAGACGGCCTCGCGCGAAGAAATTCTACAGGCAGCCCGCATCGCCAACGCCGACCGCTTCATCGACGAGACCCCCAACGGTCTGGACACGAACATCGGCGACCGGGGAACGAAACTCTCCGGCGGCCAGCGCCAGCGCCTGAGCATCGCCCGCGCCGTCCTGAAGAACCCCGAGATCCTGATTCTCGACGAAGCCACCTCGGCCCTGGACACCGAGAGCGAAAAACTCGTCCAGAATGCGCTGGACACGCTGCTGAAAGGGCGTACCTCGATCGTGATCGCCCACCGGCTCAGCACCATCCGCAACGCCGACAAGATTCTGGTCATCGAACAGGGACGCATCACCGAGGAGGGTACGCACGCCGAACTGATGGCCCTCAAGGGTACCTACGCCAAACTGATCGAGATGCAGCACCTCGCCTGACGGCCCGAGCCGCCACTGCTGCCTGCCCCCTACACGCTGCCGGACGATCCGGCAGCGTTTTTTCATGCCGCACCTTTCGATCGGCCCCGCCAAGCCACGCGCCGCCAACCCCGCACACCGCTTTCCTGTTGACCAAACGTCTGCCCTGCCCATCCGTCCCCTGACGCCTCCACGATTGCAACCCCGGCTGTTCCCGTTATCCGTTTCAAACGCCGCACAACAGCGCTTCTTCGCCAAGCCACATACCCCGACATCGCGACCCGCATGCCCTACACCCGATGCAATCGGATCCGGTGAGACGGTCCCTCCGACTACTTGTCCGGCCGGGGCGACCCGCTCCACGCCACAGCCCGGCTCCACCATCGTTCTGCAAACAGCCGCCCGCGAAACAGCCGCCGCACTGGACAAGAAAAACAGGCGGGGCGGAACCTTTTCCGGTTCCGCCCCGCCAATCATTTCGGTTTCGCAAAGGGGATTACTCCACCATCCACGTTTCACCGCTGTTGAGCAGATCATCCACGCATTTGATCTTGCTGGATGCCTTCACCTCCTCAACCTGACGGGCTACTTCACGCTCATACGTCGGAGCCTCCACGTCACGGATGATACCCAGGGCAACCGGGAAGTCCGGATATTTCATGCCGGCCAGCATCACGTGGATCATGGTGTCCTTCTCGTGGGCATCATGCGTCAGAATATCGTCGAGCGTTACGCCGTTCTCGCCAACGGTCACAACCTTCAGCTTCATGTTGTCGAGCATCAGACCCTTGTCGTGGTTCTTGCCGAAGAGCATCTTCTCGCCGTGGTGCAGCGTGATCGTATGCTCGGCACGGGTCTCCTTGTCACCGGCGAAGGCCTTGTGCGTACCGTTGTTGAAGATCATACAGTTGGTCAGCACCTCGATAACCGACATGCCGTCGTGTTTGGAAGCGGCCTCCATGCACTCCGACGTGAGGTTAACTTCGGCATCCACCGAACGGGCAAAGAACGTGCCGTGGGCGCCGATTACCAGTTCGCCCGGGTTGAACGGACGCTCAACGGTACCGTAGGGCGACGTTTTGGTGATCTTGCCCAGCTTGGAGGTCGGCGAATACTGACCTTTCGTCAGACCGTAGATCTCGTTGTTGAAAAGCACGAGGTTCAGGTCGACGTTACGACGGATCGAGTGGATGAAGTGGTTACCGCCGATAGCCAGCGCATCGCCGTCACCCGTCATCACGAACACGCTCAGGTTGGGATTGGCCACCTTCAGACCGGTAGCGATCGCATTGGCGCGGCCGTGGATGCCGTGGAAACCGAACGTGCTGACATAGTACGGGAAACGGGACGAACAGCCGATACCCGACACCACGACGAACCGCGAATGGTCCACACCCGCATGAGCGGCAATCGAAGGCATTGCTTTCTGGATGGCGCTCAACACGGCATAGTCACCGCAACCGGGGCACCATTTTACTTCCTGGTCGCTTTTGAAATCGGCGACGGTATATTTAAGTTCGCTCATGATGATTACTTCAATAATTCATTAAACTTCTCGATGAGTTCCTCGCGGGTGAAGGGCAGGCCCTGCAGCTTGTTGCACTGCTCGTAACGGAACTCGGGGAACGACATGCGCAGGTAGTTGGCAAACTGGCCGTCGTTCAGCTCGCATACGACGATCTTCTTGAATCCGGCGAAGATCTCGCGTACACCGTGAGGCAGCGGGTTGATGTAGTTGAAGTGGCAGAGGGAAACCTTCTTGCCTGCGGCACGCATTTCGTTCACGGCCGTTTCGAGGTGACCGCGCGTACCGCCCCAGCCTACAACCAGCAGATCGCCTTCGGCATCGCCCATCACCTCCTGACGCGGGATGTAGTCGGCTACGCGGGCTACTTTCTCGGCACGCGTGCGGATCATCTTCTCGTGGTTGTGCGGGTCGTGCGATACGGAACCCTTCAGCGAGTCTTTCTCCAGACCGCCGATGCGGTGCTCCAGACCGGGCGTTCCGGGCAGTGCCCAGCGACGGGCCAGCGTCTTCTCGTCACGACGGTAAGGCATGAAGCTCGTCTCGCCCTCGGCCAGTTCGGTAACGATCGGCGGGTGAATTTCGGGATAGTCCTTCATCGACGGAATCTTCCAGGGCTGGCTGCCGTTGGCGATGAAACCGTCGGAAAGGAGGATAACCGGCGTCATGTGCTCCATGGCGAGTTTGCCGGCCATGAAGGCATAGTGGAAACAGTCGGAGGGGGTGCTGGCTGCCAGTACGATCATCGGGCACTCGCCGTTACGGCCCCACAGCGCCTGCATCAGGTCGCCCTGCTCCGGCTTGGTAGGAATACCCGTCGAGGGACCGCCGCGCTGAACATCCACGACAACGATCGGGAGCTCGGTCATCACGGCCAGACCCATCGCCTCCGATTTCAACGACAGACCGGGACCCGAGGTGGTCGTCACGGCGAAGTTGCCGCCGAAGGCCGCACCGATGGTCGTACAGATGCCGGCGATCTCATCCTCGCACTGCACCGTCTTCACGCCCAGATCCTTGCGTTTGGCCAGTTCCTCGAGAATGACCGTTGCCGGGGTGATGGGGTAGGAACCGCAGTAGAGCGGGCGTCCGCTCTTCTCGGATGCGGCGATGAAACCCCATGCGGTAGCCTGGTTACCGTTGATGCTGCGGTAGCGGCCCTTGGGCAGGTCGGCAGCCTGTACATCATAGGTATTGGCGAAAGCGTGCGTATTGTGGGCGTAGTTGTAACCGGCCTTCATGGCGAGCACGTTGGCCTCGGCCACCAGCGGATTGCGTTTGGCAAACTTGTTGTTGATATACTTTACCGGATGATCCATCGGCTTGTTGAACATGAACAGGCACATACCCAGTGCGAACATGTTCTTGCACTTCACGATGCTCTTCGTATCCAGGTCAATATCCTTCAGCGCCTCCTTGGTCATCGTGGTGATGTCGGCCACAATGATGTTGTAGTCCTGAATGCCCAGCTCGGTGAAGGGGTCGTCGGTTTTGAAACCGGCCTTCTCGAGGCTCTTCTCCTCGAGGCTGTCACCGTCGATGATGATGGTCGCGCCTTTCTTCAGCCAGCAGCAGTTGGCCTTCAGGGCGGCAGGGTTCATGGCTACCATGACATCGCAGTAGTCACCCGGCGTCTTGACCTGGTGATCGCCGAAATGTACCTGGAAACCCGACACACCGGCAACCGTACCCTGCGGGGCGCGGATCTCGGCCGGATAGTCCGGGAATGTAGAAATGCCGTTACCCTGCAGGGCAGCGGTGTCGGAGAACAGCGTACCGGTGAGCTGCATGCCGTCGCCGGAGTCGCCGGAGAACCGGATGACCACGTCGTCTCTCTCCGTGATGTTTTTGTTTTCCATAATGCCTTTAAAGCAACGGGAACCTTCAGGACGCAGACAATCGGCCCCTCGGACTCCCTGGGTTTCTAACTATGTAAAATTAGTATATTATGTCAATTCGCACCATAGCCAACGGGCCGTTCTTCCGATCGGCAACCTCAAACGGTTCCCTGCGAACAAAGCGGCCCACCCTATCATTAGCATGAATATTCATCCGCAAATGTAGTGAATATAACCGAGAGCAACCAGCAAAATCGAAAAAAATAATTATCTTTGGACTCGACGGCTCCAGACGCGGGTTCCGCCCCGCCGCCGTCCCCCACGTCGCCGAATACGGTAATCAGACACCATATGAACAACACCATCACTTTTACGACCCCCGAAGAAGCCGTCAAGGTCATCAAATCCGGTGATCATGTCCATCTGAGCAGCGTTGCCAGCGTGCCCCAAATCCTCGTCCGCGCCATGACTGCACGAGGTGCCGCCGGCGAACTGAAAGACGTATATATCCACCACCTGCACACCGAAGGCGCGGCCCCCTATGCCGCCCCGGAGCTGGAGGGAGCCTTCCAACTCAACTCCTTCTTTGTGGGCAGCAATGTCCGCAACGTCACCCAGCAGGGCTACGCAGGCTACATTCCCGTCTTTCTGAGCGAGACGCAACGGCTCTACCGCGACCACATCCTGCCCTGCAACGTGGCCATGATCCAGGTGTCGCCTCCCGACAAGCACGGCTACGTATCGCTGGGTACCTCCGTGGACGCCACCCTGGCCGCCGTGGAGTGCGCCGAGACGGTCATTGCGGTCATCAACCGCCACGTACCCCGCTCGTTCGGAGACTCGTTCCTGCACCTGTCCCAGATCGACCTTTTCGTCGAGGACGACACGCCGCTGATCGAGGGCCATTTCGCCGAGCCGAACGAGATTGAAATCGCCATCGGCAAAAACTGCGCCGCCCTGATCGAAGACGGTGCCTGCCTGCAGATGGGTATCGGCGCCATTCCCAACGCCGTGCTCTCCCAGCTCGGCGACCACAAGAATCTGGGCGTCCACACCGAAATGTTTGCCGACGGCGTGCTGCCCCTCGTTGAGAAGGGGGTCATCAACGGCGCAAACAAGAAGATCGACAAGGGTAAAATCGTCTCGACCTTCCTGATGGGTTCGAAAGCCGTCTATGACTTCATCGACGACAACCCCGGTGTGCTGATGAAGGATGTGGGCTACACGAACGACCCGTTCATCATTGCCCAGAACCCGAAGGTGACTGCCATCAACTCGGCGCTCCAGATCGACCTCACGGGCCAGATCTGCGCCGACTCGCTGGGCACCCGCTTCTATTCGGGCGTCGGCGGTCAGGTGGACTTCGTGTACGGAGCCTCCCGTTCGGAGGGCGGCATCGCCATCATCGCCATGCCCTCCATGACGAACAAGGGCATCAGCAAGATCGCCCCGATCCTCACCCCCGGAGCCGGCGTCGTAACGACACGCGCCCATGCCCACTGGGTGGTAACCGAACACGGTGCCGTCAATCTCTACGGCAAAACGCTGCAGGAGCGCGCCCTCGCGCTGATCAGCATCGCCGATCCCTCCTGCCAGGAGGAGCTCGACCGCGCCGCCTTCGAGCGCTTCGGCCCGCACCATCAGTACATCAAGGCCAGCTGCGGCATGTAACCGCCGCCGCGGGACAAATAAAAAACAACGGAGAGGCGTCTTGAGGACACCTCTCCGTTGTTCGTTTCCGAGACGGCCCGGCCAAGGTCCGTTCCGGCTCCGACCCGATCCCAAACTCCGCCCATGCACATCCATCGCCCCGAGGTCGCCTCCACTTTCTGTACGTCCCAAAAGGTTCCGCAGCGCGCCATTCCAAACAAATCGCTATATTTGTAGGTTCCCACAGCGGGCCTATCAGAGACAACACCATATTTTACACGAATACTCATGATCCGCAACCTCTCGACCGATAACAAAGTGACGATCTTCATCGTCCTGCTCCTGCTCGTCGACCAGATCGTCAAGTTCATCGTCAAACTCAACATGGCGCTCTACGAGAGCATTCCCGTCTTCGGTCACTGGTTCCAGATCGACTTCGTGGAGAACCCGGGCGCAGCCTTCGGCATGCAGCTCGGCGGCGAATGGGGCAAACTCCTCCTCAGCCTGATCCGCATTGCCGCCATCGTCCTGATCGCCTGGTACACCCACCGGCTGATCCACCGCTCGGCCCCCAAGGGCGTGATCGTCGGCTTTGCGCTGATTCTGGCCGGCGCCATCGGCAACATGATCGACAGCGCCTTCTACGGACTGATCTTTTCCGAATCGACTCCTCATGCCGTCGCCACGCTCTTCCCCGAGGGAGGCGGCTACACCTCGTTCCTGCACGGCAAGGTGGTGGACATGCTCTACTTCCCGATCATCGAATCGACCTGGCCCGACTGGATGCCGTGGGTCGGCGGCCGCGACTTCATTTTCTTCAGTCCGGTCTTCAACATCGCCGACAGCTACATCACCGTAGCCGTTCTCTATCTGATCTTTTTCAAACACAAATATTTCATGAACTGATCCGCCGGACGGCCCGCCGTACCGCGGATACGGAAAATCCGATACCATGAAACGCATCTTTCTCCTGTCGTTCCTGCTGCTCTGCGGCTGTTTCGGCCTCCGCGCCGCCAATCCGGCGGGCGACCGCATCCTCGGCGTATACGAGGTGATCGGCGAAACGACCCATGAACGCTCCAAAGTACGCATCTACGCCAACGGCGACACCTACGAGGCCCGCATCATCTGGCTCGAACACCCCAACGACGCCAACGGCAAACGCCGCCTCGACACCCACAATCCGGATCCCGCCCTGCGCACCAAACCCGCCGACCAGATCGTGCTGATCCGCGGTCTGCGCTACGATGCCAAAGAAGGACAATGGAACGGCGGCACCATCTACGACCCCGTGAGCGGAAAGACCTACGACATGCTGGCCGAGTTCGAGCAGCCGGACGTGCTGCACGTCCGCGGTTATGTCGGCCGCCCCGTTTTCGGCAAAAGCTTCTCCTGGAAGAAACTCGAATAACCGTTCCAACCTCCACACGCACCTCCGCTCCCTCGGGCGGAGGTGTTGCTTTTGGTTGCCCATGATCTACCTGACCACATACCCCACCCCGGTCGGTCGCGTCACCCTGGCCGGCGACGGAAACCGGTTGACCGGCCTCTGGTTCGAGGGGCAGCGCCACTTTGCCTCCCCCCTCCCGGACCCTGTTGCATACGGCGAACTGCCGCTGTTCGACGACGTCCGGCGGTGGCTGACGGTCTATTTCGCCGGTCACCGGCCCGACTTCATGCCTCCCGTCGGTCCAACGGGCACTCCGTTCCGCAGGGCCGTCTGGAAGCTGCTCGGCCGCATTCCCTACGGAACGGTCGTCTCCTACGGCCAACTGGCCGAGGCGCTGACCCGCACGACGGGTACCCGCGTATCGCCCCGCGCGGTAGGCAACGCCGTGGGCCACAACCCCGTCAGTCTGCTGATTCCCTGTCACCGGGTTGTCGGTTCCGACGGTTCACTGACCGGCTATGCGGGCGGCCTGCCGCTCAAGGCCCGCCTGCTGGCCCTCGAAGGGGTCACCTCCACCCTGCCGCCCGCGGAGGCTCCCTTCCTGTTCGACTGACCGGCATACACCGCTGACGTCCCCTGCCACCTGTCTGCCACCACCCGCAAGGACCGCGACCCCGCCCGTTAGCATGAAGAAACAAAGAGGGGGAGGAACCGATCGGTTCCTCCCCCTCGTGTCACGTACGGAGTACGCCTATTTCAGATAGGCCTCCGTCGAACCGATCATGTAGCCGTCCATATAAACCTCTACCTGATAGGTACCGCTGGTGATGCCCGAGCCGTTGTAGTAGAGACCTACCTCCAGATCCTTGTTCTGGTAGTCGATCTCACGCACGGCCGAATAGGTCAACTTGTCCCCCTCGTAGTCGAAGAGCGAGGAGATGTCGCCGGCCAGCACATAACCGTCCGGGCCCGTGATGCGTACATAGACGTTACGCTCGCCGGGGGTAGCCAGATCGTTGGAGGTCAGTACGAAATCAACCCGCAGACGCACGGCGCGCGAAGCCCGCGGAACCACCCGGTCGTTGGTATTGAGGGCAGACAGCACAATGTCGCGTGCACGTACGATGGCACCCATTTTCACCTTGTTGGTCAGTTCGCTGGCGCGCTCCTCGGCCGCATTGGCACGCACGCGCTCGTCGCTGATCTGCTGGCGGAAGGCAACGTTCTCCTGAGCCAGACTGCGGTTGAGCTGGTTCAGCGAGTCGATCTGTTTCACATAGTGGCGCATGATGTCACGCATCGTGCCCAGCTCCTTCTCGTACTTGCGGATCTTGGCGCGGCTCCAGTTGCGCTCCTTCTGGAGCTGCTCCATGAGCGAGTCGGCGCGCTGACGCTCCAGATTGAGGTTGTAGGTGATCGAGTCGTTGTCCACCTTGATGTTGTCCAGATCGACGATCAGGTTATTGATATTCTCTTCCAGCACCGCCTTCTCGGCACGCGCCTCTTTCTTCAGGCTGTTCACCTGGAGGAAATACAGCGTCGCGATCGCTGCCAGCACAACCACCAGCAGGATGATCACGATCTTGTATCCTTTCATCGATTTTGCGGCCTGATCGGGCATGTTGTCCGAATTGTAATTCTCTGCCATAAACGAAAAAAGTTTTAAGTGTTAATACGGTCTCGTTTTTTCAGGCTAAACGTAGCACTATAGCAAATATAGCCATTTTACCCCGAAAACCAAACTACGCCCCGACAATCTGTACGCCGAGACCGTTTTTCGGCCGCTCCGAAGCCCGGCAAGGGCATCAAAAGGCCCTGTGACGGTACTTCAACCCGTCGTAGGCCACCAGCCGCGCCCGCACGCTGCCCACCCGCAGGGGCGACTCGAGCAGCACGGGAATCTTGTTGGCGTCGTCCGAGATCCAAACGAAAAATTCGCTGCCGTCCTCGAAACTGTCGGCATCGTCGTTAATCAGCTGGCAGGAGAACTTCAGCGTCTGCACCTTGCCCAGCCCCTTGACCCGCACCGTCTCGCGTCCGTAATAGGTGTACTGCACGTAGCGCACCTTGTCTTTCAGCAGCAGAGCCAGCGTCCTCACCTCTCCGGGGCGGTAGGCATCCAGATCATGGGAACGGAGATTGTAGAAGAGCGACACGCCATCCATCGCCGCCCCCTCCAGCGCCACCGTCGCCTCGAGCGGCGTCCGCCGCTTGGCGTGATTGCGGTAGCTGTTGCGGGCCACATCCTTCGCCCAGTCGTAGCGGAACTCGCTGGAGAAACGGTAGTCCCCCTCCAGCAGTTCGGCCCGGGCCCGCAGCGGACGCAGATCCTCCGCCCGCAGCCAGCTGTAATACCGGTCGTCCAATTCATAGAACCAGCGGAAGACCCCCTTGACCGTGGCCCGGGCGTCGATCCGCAGCGTGGGCTGCCCCTCCGTCACATCCTCCGTCACGGAGAGCACGACATCGCCCATATCCGTATTGGGCCACATGGCGGCCCGGTAGCTGACCGTATAGAGCAACTCCTCGCCCGCCGCAAACGGCACGGCATCACCGCCCCGCGCCAAGGCCGGGACAGCCGTCAGCAACATGCCGCACAGCCAGACAAGACCGTACCATTTTTTCATCTTCACTCGCTCCGTTATCCGTTGCGCCGCTCCGGAGGAACGGCACGCTGTTTTCCATACAAACGTTTCACGCCGGCGGGAACGTACCCACCCGCCTACGAAATCATGCCGAAATCAACCTCGCCGCGGTTCACATACCGACTCCGCAGCCGGGCCAGCAACACGTGTTCGGGCCGGGCGAGGGTCGGATCCTGCTCCAGCAGCGCCTCGGCCGTCCGGCGGGCATACTCCACGATGGCGCCGTCCCGGGCCAGGGAAGCGATCTTCAGATCGAACGCCATGCCGCTCTGCTGCGTACCGTTGATGTCACCGGCCCCGCGCAGCTTCAGATCGAGTTCCGAGAGGCGGAAGCCGTCGGTAGTCTCCACCATCGCATCGAGGCGCGCCCGCGCCTCGCGCGAAAGTTTGTCGCCGCTCATCAGAATGCAGTAGGACTGCTCGCCGCCCCGCCCCACGCGGCCGCGCAACTGGTGGAGCTGCGACAGGCCGAACCGCTCGGCGCTCTCGATGACCATCACCGTGGCATTCGGCACGTCGACCCCCACCTCGATCACCGACGTGGCCACCATGATCTGCGTTTCGCCCTCCTTGAAGGCGCGCATGCCCTCGTTCTTCTCCTCGGGCGGCAGTTTGCCGTGCACCACCGACAATCGGTACTCGGGCAGCGGGAATTCCCGCGAAAGGGTCTCGAAACCGTCATAGAGATCCTTGTAGTCCATCTTTTCGGACTCCTTGATGAGCGGATATACGACATAGACCTGCCGGCCGCGGGCAATCTCGCGCCGCAGGAAACCGAAAAGCTTCATCCGCTGCGAATCGTAGAGGTGACGGGTCACGATCGGCTTGCGGCCGGGTGGCAGTTCGTCGATCACCGAGACATCCAAATCGCCGTACAGGGTCATGGCCAGCGTCCGCGGAATGGGAGTGGCCGTCATGACGAGGATATGGGGCGGCCGGCTGTTCTTGGTCCACATCCGCGCCCGCTGCTCCACGCCGAAGCGATGCTGCTCGTCGATCACCACCAGCCCGAGGTTGTCAAACTGCACCCGCTCCTCGAGCAGGGCATGGGTACCGATCAGCATGTGGATCTCGCCCCGCGCCAGCGCTTCCAGGATCTCGTCGCGCTCCCGTTTCCGGGTCGAGCCGGTCAGCACGGCCGCCCGGATGCCGAGGCCGTCGATCATGCGCTCGATCGAGGCATAGTGCTGTCGGGCCAGAATCTCGGTCGGCACCATCAGACACGACTGGAATCCGTTGTCGGCCGCCAGCAGCATGGCCATCAGGGCCACGAGCGTCTTGCCGCTACCCACATCGCCCTGCAGCAGCCGGTTCATCTGATGGCCGGTGACCGTGTCGGCCCGGATCTCGCGGATCACGCGTTTCTGGGCACCGGTCAGCTCAAAAGGCAGTTTTTCCCTATAGAAGGTATTGAAATACTCCCCCACCCGCGGGAAATAGAACCCGTCGGCGGCTGTCGTGCGGGTCGCCCGCCGCGAAAGGATCGCCAACTGGATGCCGAGCAGCTCCTCGAACTTGAGCCGGTATTCGGCCCGCTTCAGCAGATCGGGCGACTGGGGAAAATGGATATTGTAAAGCGCCTCCCGCCGCGGAAGCAGATCGTAGGCGGCGACGAACGACTCCGGCAGGGTCTCCGGAATATGGTCGGCCACCTGCTGCCACAGCGTGCAGACCAGGTTGTAGATGCCCTTGGTGCCGAGCTGGGCGTTGTTCAGCTTCTCGGTGGAACTGTACACCCCCTGCAGGCCGCCACTGGGACGGTTGATCAGTTTCTCCACCAGATCGATCTCCGGATGGACAAACGACAACTCGCCGTGATAGAGATTCGGCCGGCCGAAGATGATGTACTCGCGCCCCACCTCCAGCCGTTTTTCGATCCATTTCGTACCGCTGAACCACACCAGGTCGGCCGTTCCCGTGCCGTCCGAAGCGAAAACCCGCAGCCGGCGCTTGCGTCCCTCGCCTTCGTAGGCCATACCCGTAATGCGCGCCCGGATCTGAATGTAGGCGGGCACCTCGCCACCAATCTCCCCGATGCGGAAGAGACGCGTGCGGTCGATATACCGGAACGGAAAATAGTAGAGCAGGTCGCCGAACGTGCGCACGTTCAACTCGGAGACCAGCAGTGCCGCCCTCCGCTCGCCCACTCCGGGCAGGTATTTGATGTCGTAGTCGAGCACGCCGGCCATGATGCGGAACGAATCGTTTTCTCTCCCAAAAGTAATAAAAATACCCGAGCCTCCCTGCGCCACCCCCTCCGGAGGGGGCTGCAGCCGGCCGCTCCGACAAAAAAACGGCTCCGGAAGCGGCGCTCTGCCCGATTCGCCGTATCTTTGACTTCGGGCGGCCCCTCTGCGCCGCACCTTGCAACACCATGACACTCGAACAATTCCTGCAATATGTCCACACGCGCGGACCGCTCAAGGGACCGGAGATCGGCCGCTTCATGAACGAGATGAGCGACGAGGCCCGCCGCATCACCTTCCGTCTGAACGCCGCCTACCACACCCCCGAGGAGGTGCGCGCCCTGCTCTCCGAACTTTTCGGACGGCCGGTGGACGACACGCTGCGGGTCTTCCCGCCCTTCTACACCGACTTCGGCAAGAACATCACCCTCGGCCGCGAGGTCTTCATCAACGCCTGCTGCCACTTTCAGGATCACGGCGGGGTGACGATCGGCGACCGCTGCCAGATCGGCCACAACGTCGTCTTTGCCACCCTCAACCACGGCCTCGCCCCCGAAGATCGCCAGACCACCTACCCGGCCCCCATCGTGCTGGGACGCAACGTCTGGGTCGGCTCCAACGCCACGATCCTCTCCGGCGTGACGATCGGCGACAATGCCGTCGTCGCAGCCGGTGCCGTCGTCACAAAGGACGTGCCGGCCGACACGATCGTGGGCGGCGTACCGGCCCGCCCCATCCGGCGCATCGACGCTGTGCGTTGACAACCGCCGGCGATTTGCACTACTTTTGCAACGATCATAAAAAGAACTACCTGTCCATGGATAATCAGCACTCCCGGGAACTGCGCGCCGCCTGGTTCGCAGCCACCCTTCCGGCACGACGCCTCAGCAGCGAGGTCGCCATCGGCCCGACCCGCATCGGCGGCAACCGCCCCGTAGCCGTACAGACGATGACCGACCGCAACACCAACGACGTGGAGGCCTGCATCGAACAGATCGGACGCATCCGCGAGGCGGGCGGACACATCGTCCGGCTCACCACCCAGGGTCTCCGCGAGGCCGAAAGTCTGGGGCGCATCGCCGGGGAGGTGCACCGCCGCTGGCCCGACGTGGCCCTGGTGGCCGACGTCCATTTCCAGCCGGCCGTGGCCGATGCCGCCGCGGAGTATGCCGACAAGGTGCGCATCAACCCGGGCAACTACAACGACCGGGGCGGCAACTTCGAGGCGCTGATCGAAAAGTGCCGCCGGCGGGGCGTTTCGCTGCGCATCGGCGTCAACCACGGCTCCCTCTCGCCCAAGATGGTGGCCCGCTACGGCGATACCCCCGAAGGGATGGTCGCTTCGGCCATGGAGTTCCTGCGGGTATGCCGCGAGCGGAACTTCGACCAGGTGGTTCTCTCCATGAAGTCGAGCAATACACGCGTCATGGTTCAGGCCTACCGCCTGCTGACGGCCGCCATGGAGGTCGAAGGAATGCACTACCCGATCCACCTGGGCGTCACCGAGGCGGGCAACGGCATCGAGGGACGCATCAAGTCGGCCGTGGGCATCGGCGCCCTGCTGGCCGACGGCGTCGGCGACACGATCCGCGTATCGCTGACCGAGGCCCCCGAACATGAAATTCCGGTTGCCCGGGAACTGGCCGACTACTTCGCCGCCCGGCACCGCTCGACGGCCCGCCCGGCCGGATACGACACGCTGCCCGATCCGTTCTCCTACCGCCGCCGCGAGACTGCGCCCGTCGGACGTCTCGGCGGAGACCGGCTGCCGCTGCTCCGCTCGGAGCTCAATGCCGACGAGGAGCAGGCCCTCCGCGAAGGGCGCATCGCCCTGCTCGACGCTGCGGACGACGATCCGGTCGGCACGTGGCGCGCTGCGCTGGCCGCCATGCAGCAGACTGGCGACCGGCGGCCCGTACTGCTCCGCCGCCGCTACGACGATACCGATCCGGCCGCCGTGGCGCTGAAAGCGGCTGCCGATTTCGGCGTGATGTTCATCGACGGGCTGGCCGACGGGCTCCAGATCGACGCCCCCGCCGTGCCGCAGCAGACGCTGGACGACATCGCACTCCACATTCTGCAGGCCTCGCGCGCCCGCATGAGCCGCACGGAATTCATCGCCTGCCCGGGCTGCGGCCGCACGCTCTACGCCCTGCAGGATACGCTGGCCACCATCAAGAGCCGCCTCAGCCACCTGAAGGGGCTGAAGATCGGCGTCATGGGCTGCATCGTGAACGGCCCGGGCGAGATGGCGGACGCCGACTACGGTTACGTGGGCGCCGCTCCCGACCACATCACCCTCTACCGCGGCAAGGAGGCCGTGCGCCGCAACATTCCGCAGAGCGAAGCACTCGACGCGCTCGTCGCCCTCATCAAGGCCGACGGCCGCTGGAGCGACCCGCAGGAGTAACCCGTCCGCCGCCATGACCATCCTGCCCCTCACCTACCTCGGCCACACCGACTACTTTGCCGCCCTGCTCGGCGACGAATGCGTCATCGACCTGGGCGAACACTATGTCAAGCAGAGCTACCGCAACCGGTGCGAGATCCTCTCTGCCGGCGGCGTGGTCCCCCTCACGGTGAACGTCGTCAAGGGCGGCAGCCTCCGCAAGCAGCCCATGCGCGACATGCGGATCGACTACTCCAAGCGGTGGCAGCACCAGCAGTGGATGGCCATCGTGTCGGCCTACCGCAGCGCCCCCTTCTTCGACCACTACGCCGACCGCTTCGAACCCTTCTTCGGCCAGCGGTACGAATTCCTGGCCGACCTCAACACGGCCCTGCTGGAGACCCTGCTGCCGCTGCTCGGCGCCACCCGGCCGCTCCGCTTCAGCGACACCTACCTGATCCCGGCCGAAGGAGACCGTGACCTGCGGGGCGCCTTCGAGCCCCTCCACCGCGCACCGGACGGCACCCTGCTCTCCGGCACGGCCGCCTACGAACCCTACGACCAGGTGTTCGCCGACCGCTTCCCCTTTGCGCCGTGTCTCTCCGTGCTCGACCTGCTCTTCTGCGAAGGCCCCGCCGCGGGCGATCTGCTGCGCCGTCACACCCTGCGCTGACCGCTCCGACAGACCAAAAACGAAGCGGCATCACCCGTTCGGGGCGATGCCGCTTTGCCGTTTTCAGCCGGCCGGACTACCGGCGGCGGTGCTTGCCGCGACGCGGAGGCACCGGAGCCGGAGGCAGCTGGGACACCTGAATAGGATGCAGCTTGCCCGTCTCGAAATCAAGCGTGCCGACCAGTTCGAAGTCGAGCTGCTTGCGCGCCAGATCGGCATTCTTGACCCGGATGCGCACCCGGTCGCCCAGCGTCAGCGTGCGCCGCGTGCGCTGACCGCACAGCGCATATTCGTTCTCGTTAAAGACATAGACATCGTCGGCGATATCCCGTACGGAGACCATGCCCTCGATGTGCGTTTCGTCCAGCTCCACATAGAGGCCCCAGTCGGTGACGCCCGATATGGCGCCGTCGAATTCGCGGCCGATCTTGTCCTCCATGAACTCGACCATCTTGTACTTCACCGATGCGCGCTCGGCCTCGGCTGCCACCACCTCCATGTCGGAGGAGTGTTCGCACTGCTCGTCATAGAAGACCTTGTCGGCCGATTTGCCTCCGGCCAGGTAACGCGCCAACAAGCGGTGTACCATCATGTCGGGATAGCGGCGGATCGGCGACGTGAAGTGGGTGTAGTAACGGAACGCCAGACCGTAGTGGCCGATGTTGTCGGTCGAATAGAAGGCCTTGGCCATGGCGCGTACGGCCAGCGTAGCGATCAGATTCTCCTCGCTCTTGCCGCGCGACTCCTTGATGACCTTGTTCAGTTCGGCCGAGATCTCGCGACCCTGCGCATCGGGCTTGAAATAGTAGCCGAACTTGAGGATGAAGTTGGCGAACTTCTCGAGTTTTTCGGAATCGGGCTTGTCATGGACACGGTAGACGAACGTCCGTTCGGCATTCGCTCCCTCGCCGCGCTTGCGCCCCACAAACTCGGCCACCTTGCGGTTGGCCAGCAGCATGAACTCCTCGATGAGCTGGTTGGCCTCCTTCTGAACCTTGAAATAGACCCCCGTCGGCTTGCCCTTCTCGTCGAGCGTAAACTTGGCCTCCTCGCGGCCGAAGGTGATCGCTCCGTTGCGCAGACGCGCCTCGCGCATCTTCTGGGCCAGCATGTTAAGGGTCAGCACCTCCTCCTTGAAATCGCCCTCGCCCGTCTCGATGATCTGCTGTGCCTCCTCGTAGGTGAAGCGCCGGTTGGACTTGATGATGGTGCGGCCGAGCCACTCCTTGGTGATGTTCAGGTCGGCATCCATCTCGAAGACGGCCGAGAAGCAGAGCTTCTCCTCGTCGGGCCGCAGCGAACAGAGGAAATTCGACAGTTTCTCCGGCAACATGGGGATCGTGCGGTCCACCAGATAGACCGACGTGGCGCGTTCGCGTCCCTCGGCCTCGATGATGCTGTTCTCCTTGACATAGTAGGTCACATCGGCAATGTGCACGCCGATCTCCCACTTGTTCTCACCGATCGACCGGATCGACAGCGCGTCGTCGAAATCCTTGGCATCGGCCGGGTCGATCGTGAAGGTCACCACGTCGCGGAAGTCGCGGCGGGCCGCATACTCGCTCTGCGGAATGGCCTCCGGAATGGCATCGGCCGCCTTCTCCACCTCCTCGGGATATTTGTAGGGCAGGTTGAACTCGGCCAGAATGGCGTGCATCTCGGTGTCGTTGTCCCCCTCGGGGCCCAGCACGTCGATGATCTCGCCCACCGGGCATTTCGCATCGGAGGGCCACTCCTTGATGCGGACGACCGCCTTGTCGCCGTCATGCACGTCGATGCCCTTCACATCGACGAAAATATCATAAGGCATCTTGCGCGACATCATCCGCACGAAGCCGTGGTTGCGGGTCAGCTCCACGCGTCCCACATACTGCCGGTCGGCCCGCTTGACGATCTCGGTGATTTCGCCCTCGGGATCGCCGCTCCGCCGCCGGCGGATGATGACCACCTTCACGACGTCGTCCTGCAACGCATGGGCGGCATTGCGCTCATCCACAAAAATATCCTTGTCCTGACCGGCCACACGCACATAGACCGCCCCCGAAGAGGTCATGTCGACCGTCCCCTGATAGGCGGTCAGCCGCGCCACGCTCTGCTTGTACTGGCCGGGAGCCACCTCGCGGATCGCCCCCTCGCGCACCATCGACTGTACGATTTCGCGGGTGCGCGTGCGCCCTTCGCGGTCGTTGCCGCCACTCGCCGAAGCGAGCGCCTTGAGCGTAAACTTCTTGGCCGGGAAAGCCCGGAACAGTTCCGCAATCATCGCGCTGCGATCCGCTCCGCGCCGGCGGGAGGTCTCCTTGCCTCGTCCTCCCCTTGTCTCTTTTTTCGGCATAACTCTGTTTTTTCTCGAATCAAATATAGCTAAAAAACGGTTCTCCGCTACCGCTATTGCCTCCGCCCATCCGTCAGTTTCCCTTTCGGGACGATTTTTCCGTCCCGTAGCCGAAACAACGGCACCGAAATTGCGTACCTTTACTTGAGAACATTCACGACAGTGCCCATGGCTTCCCGTTTTCTGCTCCGCTACCGCCGACTGCCCCGCGCTCTCCGCTGGGGGCTGACCTCCGCCGTCATCATCGCCCTGGTGGCCGGCATATGGTTTACGATCCAATACCAGATCGAACGCCGCATCACCCGCATGCTGGAAAACACACCGGTGCTGCTGGCCGAAGGCGTGACCTGCCGAACCGATATCGGGAAAGTGCGCATCAGCCTCTCCCGCATGGGGGTCTCGCTCTACGACCTGCGGGTCACCGCCCCTGCCCGGCGACGCACGGCTGACGGCCCCTCCTCGATCCTGAAGGTCTCGATCCCCCGCATTACGCTCTCCGGCGTCCGCATCTCCAGGGCGGCCGACACCGGCCACCGCCAGTTTCATGCCCGCCGCCTCACCATCGACCGGCCCGACGTACTGTTCGAGGGGCATCCCGCCCCCCGCACGCACGACACGCTGAAGTCGCCCCACGTCGCCTTTCCGCTCTCGATCGACCATGTCGCCCTCAACGACGCCTCGGTCCGCATCGGTTTCTGGCGCGACAACCAGCGCAACACACTGACTGCCGAAGGACTCACCTTCGTCTTCGACAACTTCGCCGCCCGGGATACCCTCGCCATTCCGTTGACGCCGCCCGACCTGACCCAACTGCCCTCCCCGTCGCTGCTGCCGCAGGGATCGGGCGTTTCGGTCCGGGCCGACGCCCTGGCCTACACCTTCAAGAACGGCGCCCTGCGCATGGAGGCCGATACCCTCGCGCTGGATACCCGTCAGGGCACCTTCTCCGTCCACCGCGTGGCCCAGATTCCCCAATATGGCAAGGAACAGTACACGCTGCGGGTCAGCGACCGGTCGGACTGGATCACCTGGGAGGTGCTGCGCGTGGCCTGCGACAGCCTGCAGATCCCCTCGTTTGCCGACGGGGACGACCTGCTGCGCATCGGCACGGTGGCCATCGACAGCCTGCGCATAGACGGTTTCAAGGACCGCAACCAGAAACAGTCCGACAACATCCGCCCCACGCTCTACGAAGCGCTCCAGCAGTTGCCGGCCGGCATCGCCATCTCCTCGATCGGCATCGGTGACGTCGACATACGTTACGAGGAGATTTCGCGCGGCACCACCGTACCGGCCGTCATCACGCTCTCCTCGCTGAAAACCACCATCGACGGACTGACCAACCGCCCTGCCGACCCGGACTATACCTACGACCTCACGGCCGACGGTCTGCTCTTCGGCACCACTCCCATGCACGCCGTGCTGACCCTGCCGGCTGCACCGGGCAACGAGCAGTTCTCGCTCGCGGCCTCCATGGCTCCCCTGCACGCTCCCGACGTATCGCCGGTCACCGAACCGCTGGCCAACATCAAGATCACCTCCGGCGAACTCCATTCGGCCGGCGTCTTCCTCGCGGGCAATTCGCAGCAGGCCACCTCGACCGTCAACATGATCTACAGCGACCTGCAGATCGCCATTCTCAAGAAGCGCGACCCGATGCAGGAACGGGAACTGCTGACCAACCTGGCCAACGGCGTCGTCCTGCGCCGCAGCAACCCCGAAAATGGACGGCTCCGTACGGGAGAGGGCACCTGCCGGCGCGATGAGCACAAATCCTTCTGGAACTACATCTGGAAAACCGCTTTCTCCGGTGTAGTCGATCTGGCCCTGTAGCCACTCCGTATCTTATCATAACGCAGCAGGGCGGACCACATGGTCCGCCCTGCCGGCCGTATCCTTCTCCCCGACTACTGTTTTGCTCCGTCGGAGGTTTTCCGGCGGGCCGTACGTCCGATGCGCGACCACCGCCGACGGCGACGCTCCGTACCCGCATCACGGCTTTCGGCATCCTCGGCCGCCACCTCCTCGGGGGACATCAATTGGAATTCCCGATAGTAGATCTTCACCAGTAGCAGGAACAGGGAGATCAGCAGCGGACCGAAAATAATGCCCCAGAAACCGAACAGCGGAACGCCCATCAGCACACCGAAGATCACAATCAGCGGATGGGTATTGGTCATCTGACGGTTCAGGAAGATTCGCAGCACGTTGTCCACGTTGGCAATCACCAGCGCTCCGCACACGATCATCAGAATACCTGCCCACATATGCCCCTGCGCGGCCATCGCAATCCCCAGCGGCACGAACACAATGGCCGATCCGACCACGGGAATCAACCCCGCAATGGCCGTCATGAACGACCAGAATGCCACATGGGGCACCCCGAAAATCCAGTAGAGCAGGGCCGAAGTCAGCCCCTGCCCGAGCATGATGACCGGAATGCCCACCGCATTGCTGTAGATGATGCCCGACACCTCGCCCATCACCATATCGCGGATATCCCCCTTGAAGGGATTGTAGCGACTCAACTGGCGCTCCAGCTTGTCGGCACTGGTCAGCATGAAATAGAGAATGATGAGGGTAAAGAGGATGTTGATGACAAAACTGTAGGTCGTATTGATGAGCGACCCCGCCGCCTTGGTGACATACGAGGAGAGCTCTTTCAGATAGGTAGGTGAGATCAGGTCGGTCGGCAACTCCCGGTTGATCCGGTCCACAATGGTTGTCAGCCCGGAGACCAGCGGTTTGAAATTGATGGCCAGCACCTCGGTGGCCACCACGCGCAGCACCCCGAAGAGGAAACCGGCCAGTATGATCGTAATGAGCGCCACCAGGGCCAGCGAAGCGAGCCAGGGCTTCCACCGGTAACGCTTCACCAGCGCATGCCGCCATGGTTTGACCAACAGATAGAGCGTGATGGCTCCGAGAAACGATCCGATCACGAACGACAGTTCGTTCAACATGACCAGACCAATGGTAATCAGCACGCCGAGAAACAGCAGCTGCCGGAAAAACAGGTTATTTCTCCGCAGATCTTCATCAATATGATCCATGTTATCAGTTTTTTATGGCTTTCTTTCGTCCGACATCCGGACACCGCCCGCCCGCAACGGAGCCGACGGACACACAATCGTCCCAAAGATAGGGAAAATCTGCCTGCAGCGGTTCGGAAATACGATCGGACAAAATATTTGCCGAATCTTTTGCATTTTTCAGGAATGCACTCTATATTTG
>DHCMC07803__coassemble_791_pt1 | contig 28268 bp, 23 predicted proteins | sample DHCMC07803__metabat2_low_PE_023 | metagenome-assembled genome bin DHCMC07803
TTGTGCTCTACCAACTGAGCTATTTCCGCATTCGGTGAGACATCCGTCCCGTTTGCGAGTGCAAAGATAAGCAGGTTTTACGTTTCTGCAAACTTTTCGCAATAAATTTTCATCGCCTCGACCTCCTCCCTGCCGAACCAGCGGATGGACGCATCCCGCCGGAACCAGGTCAACTGCCGTTTGGCATACCGGCGCGAGTTGCGCTTGATCAGTTCCACCGCCTCCTCCAGCGTACCGTGCCCTTCCAGAAAGGCGAACAGTTCCTGATACCCCACAGTCCGCAACGCATTCAAATGACGCAGCGGAAACATCCGCTCGGCCTCCGCCAACAGGCCGGCCTGCATCATGGCATCCACCCGCCGGTTGATCCGGTCGTACAACTCCTCACGGGGCGTATCGATGCCCAACTTCACAATCCGGAACGGACGCTCACGCTGCACCCCCTTCCGCTGGGCCGAATAGGGTTGCCCGGTCAGCCGGCACACCTCCAGCGCCCGCAGCACGCGGGCCGGATTGTTGCGATCAACCGCTGCCCAATAGACCGGATCCAGCTGCTTCAGTTCCTCCACCAGTGCCGGCAATCCCTCCCGGAGCAACCGCTCCTCCAAGGCTTGCCGCAACGCCGGATCGGCCTGGGGCAAGGGGTCGAAGCCGTTGCAGAGCGCATCCACGTACAGCCCCGAGCCACCGACGGCAATGACATGGTCGTGGTCGGCAAACAACCGTTCGAGCAACGCCAGAGCCTCGACCTCGAAACGCCCCGCATTGTAATCGTCCGACACGTCGCGGTCGGCAATGAAGTAGTGGGTAGCGGCCGCCAGTTCCTCTGCCGACGGCTGGGCCGTACCGATGGCCAGACCACGGAACACCTGTCGCGAATCGGTCGAGAGGATCGGAGCATGGAGCCGCTGCGCCAACTGCACGGCCACCGCCGTCTTGCCCGATCCAGTCGGCCCTACAATGACGACCAGCGTCCCTCTGCGATCAGTACTCATCCGAATAGCTGTCGTCCTCGGCCCCTTCGAAATCGGCAAATTCGGCCATCATGTCGCCGAACGGATCCTCCTCATCCTCTTCGTCAAGCAGGCCGTTCTCAGCCCCTTCGGGCAGCTCGCCCTCCGACAACAACACCCGGGGATAGCTCTCCCCTTCCGCTTCCCGGCCGAAATCGGCAATCGACAGGTAGAGCGACCGTCCGGACAACAGATCGAAGACGAAAATCAGACGCGAGGCCCCCGCCGCGGCCAGTTCGTCGAGCCGCACATCCTCCATGGGCTGCGCATCCACACTCTCCTCATCGTCGAACATGTCGGTCAGCGTATATTCCTGCAGCTTGTTCCACCGCTCGTTGGCCGTAAAGAACGAACAGAAATTCGACCGGTCCAGGCCGAGATCCCGGCAGATCGTATCGTGCAACTGCAACAAATCCGTATTGGAGGGCACCTCGTACTCCCGCACGAAGTTGTCGGATTCGTCGCTCAACATTCTCAATTTGAAAATCATCGTTATCCCGTTTTTGATACTCTGCCGCCGCAATCCGTTGCGGCGACTCTACAAATGTACTATTTTCTGCGCAGTTGCCGCCTCTCCGTCGGCACAAAGAAAGGCTGCCGACACGCATGCCGGCAGCCTTTTCAATTGGTTTTCCGTGATCCGCGTGCCGATCAGAAGACGTCGTGCAGCAGAACAGTTTGGGTCCGGTCGGGACCTACCGACAGGACGGCCACCTTGATGCGGGTCAGTTCCTCGATCTTGCGCACATAATTCTTGGCAGCCTCGGGCAGTTCGTCGAAGCTCCGGATGCCGGAGATGTCCTCCTTCCAGCCGGGCATCTCGACGTAGATCGGCTTGCAGCGCTCGAACTGCGGAATCGTGGCCGGCATCGTCTCGATGCGCCGACCGTCCAATTCGTAAGCCACGCAAATCTTCACCGTGTCCAGCCCCGAAAGCACATCGAACAGCATCAGGGCCAGGTAGTCGATGCCGCTCACGCGACGGGTGTGATTCAGCACGACGGCGTCCAGCCAGCCCACCCGACGAGGACGTCCCGTTACGGTACCGTACTCGTGACCCCGTTCGCGGATATTGTGCGCGATTTCGCCCTCCAGTTCCGTCGGGAAGGGACCCTCGCCCACACGGGTCGTATAGGCCTTGCAGACACCGATCACATTGTCCACGTAACGCGGTGCGATACCCGTATTCTGCGGTACGCTCGATGCCGTGGGGCTCGACGAGGTAACATAGGGATAGGTGCCGTGGTCAATGCACAGCATTACGCCCTGCGCTCCTTCAAAGAGCACGCGCGACCCCTTTTCGATCTCCTCGTTGATGAGGACCGACGTGTCGCAGATGTATTTGCCGAGCCGGCGGCCCAGCTCCATGTACTGCGCATAGATCGTATCGAACGACATGGGCTCGCAGCCGTACATGGCCAGTTCGCGGTTTTTGATCTCCAGCGCATCGCGCAGCCGGGAGGCGAAATAATCGCCGTCGAGCAGATCGCCCATCCGGATGCCGATCCGGTCGTACTTGTCGGAATAGGCCGGACCGATACCCTTCTTGGTGGTACCGATCTGCTTGCCTCCCTTCAGGGATTCCGCCGCACCGTCCAGCACGGAGTGGTAAGGCATGACGACAGCCGCCCGGTCGGAGATGAACAGTTTGTAATCCTTCACGCCGCGCGACTCGAGCGTCTCCAGTTCGCTCACCACGCTCACCGGATTGACCACCATACCGTTGGCCATCACGTTCTTGATGTGCGGGTTGAAGATACCCGACGGAATGCTCTGCAAGGCATAGCGTTGGCCGCCGAATTCGATCGTGTGACCGGCATTGTTACCGCCCTGGTAGCGCACGACCACATCGGCCTGCTGGGCGAAATAGTCGGTGATTTTGCCTTTTCCCTCGTCTCCCCATTGGGTTCCGACGACAACCAACCTGTTCTTCATATCGAATGTTGTGTAGTCTGCGTTGATTTGTTATTTGACGCCTGCGCGGTTGTAGATGTAGTCCACGTTCTTCATGTAGTAGTCGAGCGTGAAGCAGCCGTCCAGCTCCTCGGGCGTCAGGTAGCGCATCACCTCCGGACTTTCGCGCAACAGCTCCTGGTAGTCGCGGCGTTCGCTCATGGCCCGCATGGCAATCGGCTGCACCGTATCGTAAGCCTGCTCTCGCGAGAGGCCCTTGCCGATCAGCGCATTCATCACACGCTGGGCAAAGATCACGCCGCGGGTACGGTAGATGTTCTCCAGCATCACGTCGGGGAAAACGGTCAGGTTCTCCAGCACGCCGCGGAAACGGTTGAGCATGTAGTCAAGCAGCATCGTCGAATCGGGCAGAATGATACGCTCGGTGGCCGAGTGGGAAATATCACGCTCGTGCCACAGGGCCACGTTCTCGTAGAAGGTCACCATGTAACCGCGCATCACGCGGGCGCAGCCGGTGATGTTCTCGCTGCTGATCGGGTTGCGTTTGTGGGGCATGGCGCTCGAACCTTTCTGTCCCTTGCTGAACGCCTCCTCCACCTCGTGCACCTCGGTGCGCTGGAGGTTGCGCACCTCGAAGGCCATCTGCTCCAGCGAAGCGGCGATCACGGCCAGCGTAGCCATGTAGTAGGCATGCCGGTCGCGCTGGATGACCTGCGTCGAGACGTTGGCGCTCTGAATGCCCAGCTTCTCGCACACGTAATCCTGAATGAAAGGCGGAATATTGGCGAAGTTGCCCACCGCACCGCTCAGCTTGCCCACCTCGATGTTGCGGGCGGCCTCCTTGAAACGGGCCAGGTTGCGCATCATCTCCTCATGCCACAGCACCCATTTCAGACCGAAGCAGGTGATGTCGGCGTGAATGCCGTGCGTACGGCCGATGCAGGGGGTATTCTTGAACCGCAGCGCCTGTTTGCGCAGCATCTCGATGAAGTCCTCGATATCCTTGAGCAGAATCGCATTGGCCTGCTTGATGATGTAGCCGTTGGCCGTATCCACCACATCGGTGCTGGTCAGTCCGTAGTGCACCCACTTGCGCTCCTCGCCCAGCGTCTCGCTGACGGCACGCGTGAAGGCCACTACATCGTGATGGGTCTGCTCCTCGATCTCCTTGATCCGGTCTATGCTGAACGAAGCCTTCTCCCACAGCTTGGCGACATCCTCCTTGGGAATGACGCCCAGCTCGCTCCACGCCTCGGCGGCGAGGATCTCGACTTTCAGATAGGCCTCGAATTTTTTCTGTTCGGTCCATACGGCCCGCATGGCAGGCCTACTGTATCTCTCAATCATAACTGCATTGTTTTGACAGGATACAAAGATACCACTTTCGCCCCGGATTCCCTCCATCCGCCGGATCAATTCTGCAAATATTTTCTTCCGCACGTCCGCCCATGCGTTCCTCTCTTCCCTTTTCCGCTCACCCTGAATCCGTTTCCGGTCGGTCGCCCCCGTCCCGGAGGTTGCAGCCCCGCCTGTACGGAGCATTTTTTCGCCATCGACCGGGAGGAAAGTTTTGGTAAATCGTTTTTCTTTTCTATATTTGCATCCGCATTTGGCAATCAAGCCCGGAAAGATGGGTGAGTGGCTGAAACCACCAGTTTGCTAAACTGACGTACGGGAATTCCTGTACCGGGGGTTCGAATCCCCCTCTTTCCGCCAAAGAAAAAGCCGGTTCTGCATAGCGTAGAACCGGCTTTCTTCGTTTTTTCGTGCGCCGCGACGTTACGACCGCTCCCCCGTCGGCATCACCGCCCGCTGCGCGAGTCGGTCAAACAGAGCCGCCCGATAGCTGTCCGAAATCGGAATATACTCCTTGCCGAAGACTATGCGGTTGCGTTCAATGATCCGGATGGCATCCAGCCGCACGATGAAGGAACGGTGCACCCGCACGAAATCGTCGGCCGGCAGCTGCGCCTCCATGGCCTTGAGGCTGATGAGCGAGAGCACGGGCTGCGCCTCCCCCTCCACATGGATCTTCACATAGTCCCGCCACCCCTCGACATAATTGATCCGTCCGAGTTCGATCTGCTGCAGGCGATACTCCGTCTTGACAAAAATGCGCTGCGGCTTCGGTGCTGCGGCCGGTGGTTCCACTCGGTTGTCCCGGGTTTCGGCCCGGTCGCGGATCTCGAACCACGCCAACGCCTTGTTGGCCGCCTCCAGAAAATCGGCATAGTCGATCGGTTTGAGCAGATAGTCGATCGCATTGACCCGGAAGCCTTCCACCGCATAGCGGCTGAAGGCCGTCGTAAAGATGACGCGCGTGGTGGCGGGCAGCATGCGCGCCAACTCCATGCCGTTCAGTCCAGCCATCTGAATATCGCAGAAAAGCAGATCGACCGGCTGTTCCCTCAAAGCCTCGAACGCTGCCGAGGCGCTGCCGTAGGAGCCGCAAAGTTCCAGAAACGGCGTCTTGCGCACATAACTCTCCATCAGTTCGACGGCCAACGGCTCGTCGTCGATCACAACACAACGCAACTTCATGCTTCATACAAATCTATGGTCAACAGGGCCTCATACGTTTCCGTCCCCACCGGTCCGCAGACAAACCGGTACCGGCCGGGATAGAGCATCTCCAGCCGCCGGGTCAGGTTCTGCAGGCCGATACCCGACCCGCTGTGATCCGACTCCGCCGTCTTGGGAAATGCGCTGTTGCGGATGCGGCAGGTCAGCCGCCCCTCCTGCTCGGCAATTTCGATCGCGATCCAGGAGGGCTGATCGTTGCTGACACCGTGCTTGAACGCATTCTCGACCAGCGAAATGAAGAGCAGCGGCGCAATCGGGGCCGACGACGGCTCCTCGGGCAAAACGACGGTAAGCTCCACATGACGAGGCAGCCGCAGACGCATCAGTCCGATGTAGTCGCGCAGGAAACGGATCTCCTCGCTCAACGGCACCGTCGCCTGGCTGCTGTCGTAGAGCACGTAGCGCAGCATCCGGCTCAGATCATGCACGGCCTGCTGGGCGCGCACGGGATCGATCTGAATCAGCGAATAGATGTTGTTGAGCGTATTGAACAGGAAATGGGGATTGAGCTGACTCTTCAGGTTCTGCAGTTCGGCTTCGGTATGGGCATGTTCCAACTGCTGGCGGGCCGCTTCGGTACGATACCAGCTGCCCGTCATCCGGACCGCCACGCTGGCGCCGACGACCAGCAGATAGAGGACGGCATTGTGCACGAAGAAACGGAGATGATCCTGCCAACCGGCCGGTACGGGATGCGTGGGAGCTTCCGACGGCACGAACACATGGCGCAGCAACAGACCGACTCCCCACATGACCACCACGACGAGCAACAGATTGCACAGCAGAAAGCGGCCGATGCGACGCGTGGACAGGAAGCGGTCGATCAGTCCGAAGTAATTGACATAAAAGACGACGATGAACGACAGCGGCACCAGCAGCGCACGCAGGTAGTCGCCGCCCCCCATCATGGGGCGGTCGGGTCCCATGACGAACAGGGGCATGCCGAGCACCACGGCCCAGGCCGTCAGATGAATCAGCCACCCGGAATGTTTTGCCTGCAACACTGCCATATACACAAATGTAGCGATTCTTGCGGATTATTCGTAACGGATGGCTTCGATCGGATCGAGTCGGGCCGCCTTCTGTGCGGGATACCAGCCGAAGAAGACGCCCGTAAGCGTACATACGGCAAAGGAGAGGATGACACTCCAGGGCTGAATGTAGATCGGGAAGGCCGCCACGACCTTGACCACGATCGCCGCCCCGATGCCGAAGAGCACCCCGATCAGACCGCCGGTCACGCTGATGAGGATCGATTCGATCAGGAACTGGGCCAGAATGTCGCGCCCCTTGGCCCCGATCGACATGCGCAGACCGATCTCGCGCGTGCGTTCCGTAACGGAAACATACATGATGTTCATGATGCCGATGCCGCCGACCAGCAGCGAAATGCCCGCTACGGCCGCCAGCAGGACAGTCATCATGTCGGTCGTGGAGGTGAGCATCGAGGAGAGCTCCTGCTGGGAACGGATCGAGAAGTCGTCCTCGTCGGTCGCCTTGAGCCGATGGTTGGTCCGCAGAATGTCGGCAATTTCATCAATCGCCTCCTCCGTATAGCTTTCGCTCAGGGCCGAGCAGATGATCTCCTGCAGGTGGGTGATGGCCAGAATACGTTTCTGGACAGTCGTGTAGGGGGCAATGATCAGGTCATCCTGGTCCATGCCCATGCTGTTGTAGCCCTTGCTCTCCAGCACGCCGACGATACGGAACGGGATGGTGCCGAAACGGATCACCTTGCCGATCGGGTTTTCCCCGTCGGGGAAGAGTTCGTCCACCACCGTCTGTCCCACCAGACACACCTTGGCGGCTACCCGAATATCCTGATCGGTAAAGGGTTCGCCGTCGGCCACCCGGTAGCGGCGAATCTCGAGGTAGTCGAGATTGACCCCGTAGACCGTCGTCGGCGTATTGTTCGCTCCGTACACCGCCTGTCCGGCACTGTTGACCGCCGGCGACACGTAGCTGACATAGCGGGTCTTGTCCCGGATATCTTCAAAATCCTGCAGCTTGAGCGATTCCATGTCGTCCGCATCCAGCCGCACGCCGCCCCGCATGTCACCGCCCGGATGGATCATGATCATGTTCGAGCCCATCTCGCTGATCTCGGCCTGGATGCTCTTCTTCGAGCCCTGGCCGATGGCCAGCATGGTGATGACGGAGGCTACGCCGATGATGATGCCCAACATGGTCAGGAATCCGCGCAGCTTGTTGTTGCTGAGCGCCTTGACGGCAATCTTGAATAAATTGGCAAAGTTCATGTTCTACTCCTCCGGTTTAGGCAGCTGCGCCAGCGCCTCGGCCGCGTTCAGCACCTGTGTGTTGCGTACGTCCGCCGTGACGCGTCCGTCCCTCAACGTAATGTTGCGGCTGCTGTACTGGGCGATCTCGGGGTTGTGGGTCACGAAGATGATCGTGCGCCCCTGGGCATGGAGCTGCTGAAAGAGCACCAGCACCTCGAAACTGGTACGCGTATCGAGGTTGCCGGTCGCCTCGTCGGCCAGAATGACCGCCGGATTGTTCACCAGCGCCCGGGCAATGGCCACACGCTGCATTTGTCCGCCCGACATCTGGTTGCTCTTGTGTAGCAGCCGGTCCCCCAGGCCGACCGCTTTCAGCGCCTCGACCGACCGGGCATACCGTTCGGCTGCCGAACAGGAAGGATTGTACATGAGCGGCAGTTCGACATTTTCGATGGCCGTCGTCTTCGGCAACAGATTGTAGTTCTGGAACACGAAACCGATCTTTCGGTTGCGCAGCGTGGCCCGCTGGTTCTTGTCCATCGTGCTGACCGCCACCCCGTCGAGGTAATACTCGCCCGAGGTGGGCGTATCCAGACACCCCAGGGTATTCAACAAGGTGGACTTGCCCGACCCGGACGTACCCATGATGGTCACGAACTCCCCTTCGTCGATCGAGAACGACACCCCGCGCAGGGCATGTACGATTTCGTCCCCGACCCGGAAGTCTCGGCCGATGTTCTCCAAACGAATGACCTCTTTTTTCATGGCTATTTCTTGTTGTTTCCACCTCCGGGAGGGGTCGGCATGAACGGGCTGCGTTCGGCCGCCCCCGTTGCGGCAGGTTTCTGGGCAGCCGTCAGGCCGACCGCCACCTCTTCGCCGTCCGTCAATCCCTCTAGGACGGCGGTACGGTCACCGCTCGCCACGCCGCACCGGATGTTGCGTACGGACAGCGCAGCCCCCTCCTTGACCTACACCTGACGGGTGCCGCTCGGGGCCTGTTCCGTATCGGGCCGGAACGTCACACCGATCTCGGACAGCAACTCCTCGTCCGGCACGAAGCGCAGCGCTTTCGTGGGGACCGTCAGCATGTTCTCCTGCTCGAAGGTATAGATCGTCACATTGGCGGTCAGACCCGGCTTCAGTTTCAGATCGGGATTGTAGGCCGTAATGACCACCTCGTAGGTGACCACGCTCGATTCGGTCGTGGCCTCCAGCCGCACCTGCTCGACCGTACCGGTAAACGTATCGTCCGGATAGGCATCGACCGTAAATTCGACCCGCTGCCCCTCCTTGACCTGCCCGATGTCGGCCTCGTCGACGTCGGCAATCACCTGCATCTGCGTCAGGTCGTTCGCAATGGTAAAGAGCGTAGGGGTCTCAAAACCGGCCGCCACGGTCTGCCCTTCCTCCACGGCCCGGCTGATCACCACGCCGTCGATCGGCGAAGTGATCGTGGCATACTCCAGATTCTGACGCACCCGCACGATATCGGCCTGATTGCGCTGGTAGGTGTTGCGCGCCGTCTCGTACATGTAGAAGGCCTGATCGTATTCCGAATCGCTCACCAGCCCCTTTTCGTAGAGGGTCTTGGTACGCGTGTACTCCTTGAGCCGGTACTCGTACTCGGTCTTGCTGCTGGCCAGATCGGCCTGCGACGACTCCAATTCGGCCTCCAGCGTCACCTTGTCCATCTCGGCAATCAGCTGTCCGGCCTTCACCACATCGTTGTAGTCGACGTAGAGCCGGTCGATGATACCCGACACCTGCGTACCGACCTCCACCTCCGTGACCGGCTCCACCGTACCGGTGGCCGTCACCGAGTTGCGCACGGTCATCCGTTCCACCGGCGCCGTCTCCAGCATGATCGCGTCCTTCCGGCCGGGACGCAGCACGAGCCACAGCACGAGTGCGGCTACCGCAACCGCCGCCAGCATGCCGATCGTCCTTTTCGTTTTCCTTGTCATGTTCTTATGCGATTTTATTGGATTTCATTTCCCTGATAGATGTCGAGCAGATTCAGATTCATCAGCGCCATGTATTTCGCCTGCAGCACCTCCTGACGGGCCGCCGTGAGTTCGTTCTGCGCCGTAATCAGTTCGACCGTATTCTTCATGCCTACCCGGAACTGTTCGTCGGTCAGGTCATAGCTCTGCTGGGCATAGCGCTGTTTCTCCACGGCAGCCACATACTGCGACTGGGCCGACACCGCATCCAGATAGGCCGACTCGACTTCGCGCAGCAGCGTCTTCTCCAGATCGAGCTGCGAGAGGCGGCTGTTCTCCACAGCCAGCCGGGCCTTGTTGACGGCCGTACGGTTCTGACGGTTGGAGAAAATCGGGATGCTGATCGTCAGGCCCAGACTCTCGTTGAAGCGGTTCCACACCTGCGTGCCGGTCTGCTGGTTTTCGCCGGAAATGTGGCCGGTGCCGAGGCTTGCCGTGAGCGACACCGAGGGCCAATACCCCGCCTGCGCCTGCTTCACATCCAGTTCGGCCGCCTCAACGGCCAGCGCCCCCCGGGCGATCTCCGGCATCGTTTCCAGCGCCTTGTCATAAATGGCCGCCTTGTCGGGCAGCATCCGCATCACCTCCGCATAGCTCCGGTCGGGCGACACCACCTCGATCTCATCCATGATGTCCAGTTCGAGCAGCTGCTTGAGCTGCAGCTTGCAGTCGTCGAGCGTTGCCTGCGCCGCCACCACCTGGTAGCGGTCGGAGGCAAGCTGGCTCTCCAGCTGGGCCAGATCCACCTTGCTGATCGAACCGGCCTGCAGCATCTGCTCGGCCCGGTCGCGCTGCGCAGACGACACCTCGACCGTACTCCGCGCCACCTCCACCGCCTCCAGCGCATAGAGGGTCTGCATGTAGGCCTGCACGATGGCAATGCGGATATCGTTGGCTGTTTCATCCACCGTCAGGGCATCCATCCGGTTCTGGGTCTGCTGGCGCTGCAATGCCGTGCGCAGCCGCCCGCCCTCGAAAACCGTGATGCCGGCCGTTATGCCGTAGGTTCCCGTATAGCTGTTGTTGTCGACCGCCTCCGCCGAGGGATAGTTCGTCAACGCCTGCGTCGTCGAGGCCGACAGCGAAGGCAGCATGGCCGCCCTGGCCGCTTCCGTGTCCTCCAGGCCGGAGAGGTGGTCGTTACGGCTCTGCTGGAGTTGAATGTTGTTCTCCAGCGCATAGTCCAGACACTCCTGCAGCGTCCACCGCTTCGGCAGGTCCTGTGCGGCTGCCGTCTGCCAGCCGAGCAGCCAGGCGCCGAGTATGAGCAAGATTCGTTTCATCGTCTTCGGATTTGCCGTAAACTTACGGCCTGCACGACGCCTGCGCAATCCGAATCGACAGAGAGCCTCCTTTCATCGACCGAAACCGCCGGGCGGCCGACGAATGACCCCACCCCCGAGGGCTGGTTGCGGCAACAAAAAAAACGAGGGAAACTCCGGCAAACCGGAATTTCCCTCGTTCATTGCAGGGTCAGACCGCTACTTGAAGGTCACCAGCGACTGGCCCGTCATCTCGGCCGGCTGCGGCAGCCCCATCAGCGCCAGTACGGTCGGCGCCACATCGGCCAGCACGCCGTTGCGCACCGAAGCCACCCGGTCGGAAACCACGATGATCGGCACCGGATTGAGCGAATGCGCCGTATTGGGCGTGCCGTCCGGATTGATGGCATTGTCGGCATTGCCGTGATCGGCAATCACCACCACCTCATAGCCGTTCTTCTTGGCCGCCTCGATCACCTCGCCGGCACATTGGTCCACCGCCTTCACGGCCTTCACGATCGCATCGTACACGCCCGTGTGGCCCACCATGTCGCCATTGGCGAAATTCAGCGCGATGAAATCGAAACGTCCCGTATTCAAGGCGCCCACCAGGGCATCCTTCACCTCGTAGGCACTCATCTCCGGCTTCTGGTCGTAGGTATCCACCTTCGGCGAAGGAATCAGAATGCGCTCCTCATTGACGAATTTATCCTCGCGACCGCCGTTGAGGAAGAAGGTGACATGGGCATATTTTTCGGTCTCGGCAATGCGCAGCTGGGTCAGCCCCAGCGAAGCGACATATTCGCCGATCGTATTCTTGACATTCTCCTTGTCGAACAGGATGTGCACGCCCTTGAACTTGGCATCGTAGGGCGTCATGGTGCAGTAGTAGAGCGGCAGGGTGTGCATGCCGGCATCGGGCATGTCCTCCTGCGTCAGCACGATGGTCAGCTCCTTGGCCCGGTCGTTGCGGAAGTTGAAGAAGATGACCATGTCGCCCTCCTGCAGGGTGCCGATCGCCTCGTCGTGGTCGTCCACCGCCACGATCGGCTTGATGAACTCGTCCGTGATGCCGTTGTCATACGATTTGCGCACCGTAGCCACCAGATCGGTCGACTTCTCGCCCACGCCGTTGACCAGCTGGTCGTAAGCCACCTTGATACGCTCCCAGCGCTTGTCGCGATCCATGGCATAGTAACGGCCGATGATCGAAGCGATCTTCACGTTGGTACCGTAGATGTGACGCTGCAACTGTTCGATGAAGCCCTTGCCGCTCATCGGGTCGGTATCACGGCCATCCATGAAGCAGTGCACGAACGCATCGTGAATGCCGTACTCCTGCGCGATGTCGCACAGTTTGAAGAGATGGTCAAGCGAGCTGTGTACGCCGCCGTCCGACACCAGTCCCATGAAGTGCACCCGCACCCCCTTCTCCCTGGCGTAGGTGAAGGCGGCCTTGATTTCGGGATTTTCCATGATGGAGTTGTCGCGAATCGCCCGGTTGATCTTCACCAGATCCTGGTAAACCACGCGACCGGCTCCGATGTTGAGGTGTCCCACCTCCGAGTTGCCCATCTGTCCGTCGGGCAGACCGACATTCTCACCGTCGGTACGCAACTGTGCATGGGGATAGTGCTCCGCCAGCCCGTTCAGGTAAACGGGATGGGCGCTCCACACCACATCTCCCTTGGAATGATTGCCGATACCCCATCCGTCGAGGATCATCAGCAATACCTTATTGTGTTCCATAAATTCCGCTTGTTTTTACAATAAAACGTCGATTGACTAACGTTCCCCGCCCGCCGTTTATTTTGCGAGCTGGTCATGGATCAGCCGCAGGGCGACATCCATCGCCTCGGCGAGTCCCTCGGGCTTCTTGCCGCCGGCCATGGCGAAGAAAGGCTGACCGCCGCCACCACCCTGGATGGCCTTGGCCGCCTCGCGCACGATCTGCGACGCATTCAGGCCGCGGGCCACTACATCGTCACCCAGCACAACGGCCAGATTGACCTTGCCTTCGGCCTTCGTTCCCAGCACAATGGCAATATTGCTCAGCCGCGAGCGCAGAGCAAAGGCGATGTCGCGCAGATGATCCGGCGAGAAAGACACCTCCATGGCATGCACGATCACCTCCTCCTGAGAGGCCGATGCCGCAAATTCGGCCATCATCCGATCGGCCAGTCCGGCAATCTTCTCCTTGACCAGCGCCTCGGTCCGCTGCTTGAGTTCGGCATTCTCGTCAAAGAGCTTCTTGACCGACTGCACGATCGACGGGCTGTTGAGCAGCTGCTGTACATTCTGCATCGTATCCTGCATCAGATAGACCATCTCCTCGGCCTTCTCGCCGGTCACGGCCTCGATGCGGCGTACGCCGGCCGAAATGGCGCTCTCGGAGACAATCCGGAAATAACCGATGTTACCCGTAGCCGAAGCGTGCGTACCGCCGCAGAGCTCGATCGACGAGCCGAAACGGATCGTACGCACCACCTCACCGTATTTCTCGCCGAAGAGCATCATGGCTCCCTGCTTGCGGGCCTCCTCGATGGTGCTGTTGCGATTCTCCTCGAGGGGATAGTTGGCGCGGATCATGGCGTTCACCATGCGCTCCACTTCGCGGAGCTGTTCGGGGGTTACCTTCTGGAAATGCGAAAAGTCGAAACGCAGGTAGTCGGGATTGACGAGCGAACCCTTCTGCTCGACGTGCGTGCCCAGCAGGCGGCGCAGGGCGTGATGCAGCAGGTGGGTTGCCGAGTGGTTGTTGGCCGAAGCCGTACGGCGCTTCTCATCCACCACGGCCACGAAAGCTGCCGAGGGATCCTCCGGCAGCCGTTCGGCAATGTGCACCGTCAGGTTGTTGTCCTTCTGGGTATCGACGATGGCGATGCGCTCCTGCTCGCTCTCGATGTAGCCGCAGTCGCCCACCTGACCACCCGAATTGCCATAGAAAGGCGTCTGGTCGAATACCAGCTGGTAGAAGGTCTTGCCCTTGGTCGTCACACGACGGTAACGCGAAATGCGCACATCGGCCGTCAGCGTGTCATAGCCCACGAAACGGCTCTGCACGATCGGATAGAGCTCCACCCAGTCGTCCGTATCGACGGCGGCGGCATTGCGCGAACGGGCCTTCTGAGCCGCCAGTTCCTTCTCGAAACCGGCCATGTCCACCGTCATGCCGTTCTCGCGCGAGATCAATTCGGTCAGGTCGATCGGGAAACCGTAGGTATCGTAAAGCAGGAAGGCATCCTTGCCGCTGATTTCGGTGATACCCTCGGCCTTGGAGCGGCGCACCACGCCGTCGAGCAGGTTGATGCCCGTGGCCAGGGTACGCAGGAAGGCGCTCTCCTCCTCCTGGATCACACTGATGATCAGGTTCTTCTGGGCCAGCAGTTCGGGATACTGACCGCCCATCTGTTCGGCCAGCGTATCGACCAGCCGGCAGATGAAAGGTTCGTTGAAACCGAGGTAGGTGTAACCGTAGCGGACGGCACGACGCAGGATGCGGCGGATCACATAACCGGCCTTCACGTTGGAAGGCAGCTGGCCGTCGGCAATCGAGAAGGAGATGGCGCGCAGGTGGTCGGCTACCACACGCATGGCCACATCGCACATGGCATCCTCGCCGTAACGCTTGCCCGACATCTCGGCAATGCGCCGGATGAGCGGCTGGAAGACATCGGTATCGTAGTTGCTCTGGACGCCCTGCATGATCATGCACAGACGCTCGAAGCCCATGCCCGTATCCACGTGGTGGTGGGGCAGCTCCTCCAGCGAGCCGTTCGCCTTGCGGTTGAACTGCATGAAGACCAGGTTCCAGATCTCGATCACCTGCGGGTGGTCGCGGTTGACCAGTTCCCGGCCGGGTTTGGCGGCCCGCTCCTCGTCCGAACGCAGATCGTAGTGAATCTCGCTGCAGGGACCGCAGGGACCCGTATCGCCCATCTCCCAGAAGTTGTCCTTCTTGTTGCCCTTCAGAATGCGGTCTTCGGGCAGGAAACGTTTCCAGTATTCATAGGCATCGCTGTCGAACGGCACGCCGTCCTCCTCGCTACCCTCAAATACGGTGGCATAGAAGCGGTCTTCGGGCAGACCGTACACCTTGGTCAGCAACTCCCAGGCCCATTCGATGGCCTCTTTCTTGAAATAGTCGCCGAAGGACCAGTTGCCCAGCATCTCGAACATGGTGTGGTGGTAGGTATCGCGGCCCACTTCGTCCAGGTCGTTGTGCTTGCCCGACACGCGCAGACATTTCTGCGCATCGGCCGCACGCGGATATTTGGCCGGACTGTTGCCGAGGAAAATATCCTTGAACTGGTTCATGCCGGCGTTGGTAAACATCAGCGTCGGGTCGTTCTTCACCACCATCGGAGCCGACGGGACGATCGTGTGTCCCTTGCTCCGGAAAAATTCCAGAAAGGTCTCCCTTATCTTATTCGCTTCCATGGTATCTGTATACTTTTTCGATTTTTGATTCCGTTATTGTGTTGCCGTTTCCGATAAAGGTTGCGACAAAAGAGGTTGTAAAAGTACGTAATTTCGCTTAATTTTGTACGATACAGTTTCTTAAAAAGCATTCGGACGCCGTTTTACGCGATCATGGTACGTTTTCCATTCAGCCCCCGACACGCCGCTGCAGCCGGCGCCTCCGACGGAGAACCCCTGCGCCTGCACATCTATCGCCTGTTGCGCAAGGGACTGGTGGTCATCATCGTGGTCTGCATCGTCAACCTGATCTTCTCGTTCGTCTTCCGCACGCCGAAGGCCAACCGCATCGCCGCCGAACGCGACGAACTGCTGCTGCGCATGGAAGCACTCGACGACCGCATCCGGGCTGCCCAGCTCCGCGTCGACGAACTGCACGCCCGCGACGTGAATGTCTACCGGCCGCTCTTCGGCGTCGATTCGCTCCACATTGCGGGCATCTACACCTCCTATCCCGATTCGGTCTACCGCTCCCTGGCCTCCCGCCCGTTCGGTGACCGCATCGTCGCCAGCTGGCAGACACTCGACGCCCTCACGCGCCGACTCTACCTCCAGTCCCGCTCGCTGGACACGCTCCAGCTCATGGCCTCCGACAAGGAGAAGATGGCAACGGCCATACCGGCCATCTGGCCGATCGACAAGCGCAACCTGCGCAACAGCCTCGGCGCATACGGCGGCCGTTTTCACCCCATCTACAAACGCTACATCAAACACGAAGGGCTCGACATGCCGGCCCATATCGGCGATCCGGTCTATGCGACCGGCAACGGTGTGGTCCGTTCGGTCGACAACGGACTGCGCAGCCGGGGCTACGGCAAGCAGATCCTGATCGACCACGGCTTCGGCTACCAGACCCGCTATGCCCACCTCTCGCGCATCGACGTCCGTCCCGGCCAGGAGATCCGGCGCGGCGAACAGATCGGCTGCGTCGGCAATACGGGCGGTTCGACCGGTGCCCACCTCCACTACGAGGTAATCTATCGGGGCCATACGGTCAATCCGATCAACTACTTCCGCCGTGACATGAGCACCGAAGACTTCGAACGCATCATCCGTTCGGCGCGTGAAACCACGTACGAACCGAACGACTAACGGCCATGAAACAGAATCGCCCCATACGCCGCCGCTCCGCCCGCCGCACCCCGAAAGAGGAACGGATCATCCGCAACACCATCAACGTACTGGTGCTGCTCGGAGCCGGCACCCTGTACTATTTCGTCTTTTCCGCCCTGTTCGACACCCCGCAGGAGCATCGCCTGCGCGAAGCCAACCGGGCTCTGGAGCGCAGCTACGACGAACTGGAGGAGCGCCTGGATGCGATCGAAACCGTCCTCGGCAACGTCGAGGCACGTGACCGGAACGTCTTCAACATCATGTTCGAATCCGACCCGGACACCACCGACCTGGTCCGTTCCCAGCAGGAGCGGAGCCATCGGCTGGCCTCCTCCAATGCCGAACTGGGCGCTTCGGTCCGGCGGCGTACCGAAGGGTTGACGAGCGCCATCCGCCACCTCTACGGCACCATGGCCGCAGCAGCCGACACGGCGGCCGTCAAAGGTCCGGACCGAACCAACCACATTCCGGCCATCCAACCGGTCATCAATGACAACCTGACATTTCTCACCGCCGCCTTCGGCCTGCGCATCCACCCCTTCTACCGCAGTCTGGTCCAGCACAACGGCGTCGATTTCACGGTGCCGGAGAATTCACGCGTCTTCGCCACCGCCGACGGCCGGGTGACCGACGTATCGCGCAATTCGACCTCGGGCATCACCATTACCATCGACCACGGCAACGGCTACAAGACCCGCTACTGCCATCTGAACAAAGCCCTGGTCCGCTCGGGCGAAAACATTACCCGGGGCGACATCATCGCCCTGTCGGGCAACACCGGTCTCTCGCTCCTGCCCCACCTCCACTATGAGGTGATCCACAACGGCAAGCCAGTCGATCCGCTGCACTATTTCTTCCTGGAGCTCACTCCGGAGGAGTACCGTCAGCTCATCCGCATCGCCCGCAGCGGCATGCAGTCATTCGACTGATCCGCCTCTGCGGCTGCCGGACGTTCCCTTTACCCGTCTGCATGGCTCCACAATGCCGCCCCGCGTCCATCATCGGACGCGCCGATCCACCCTGTCCTGCACATTCTGTCTGCTGGCCCGGCCTCATTGAACGCCGTACCATAAATTGCCCCGCCGACCGTATCGCTCCTGTTACCACAGATAGTCTGTCCGCTGTCCTTTGACTATCCCGCCCCCGACGGGCCGATAAGCACTTGGGCATAAGGACACGGGCACATCTCCGGTTCCGGCCGGTGCTCCTCCGCTTCCGGCAGAGCACAAAAAAGCCGGAGCGGAAAATCCGCTCCGGCCCAAAGTTTACGGAATCGTGTCCGAACTATTTCACCGGCTCGAGCTGAACGGTGAAGTGACGCATCAGTTCGGCCTCCCAAACGATCTTCACACCCTTGGTGATCTGCTCTCTTCTATCGTAAACGTTCTTCAGAGCGACAGCGATCACATCCATGTGGTTGTTGGTGTACACACGACGCGGAATAGCCAGACGGAGCAGGTCGAGACCGCCGAAACGGTTCTCACGCGTTACCGGGTCACGGTCGGCGAGGATGTAACCGATCTCGCAGCCACGGATACCGGCCTCGAGGTAGAGCTCTACGGTCAGGGTCTGAGCCGGGAACTGCTCCTTCGGAACGTGGGTCAGGATCTTGGAGGCATCCACGAAGATGGCGTGACCACCGGCAGGACGCTGGTAGGGAATGCCAAACTCATCGAGACGTTTAGCCAGATACTCAACCTGTTTGATACGGGTCTCGAGGTTGTCGAACTCGGTGTTCTCATCCAGACCGACAGCCAGAGCGTCCATATCACGGCCGTTCATACCGCCGTAGGTCAGATAACCCTCGAACGGGATGCAGTAGCATTTTGCACCCTCATAACAGTCCTCCCAACGGGTAGCGATGAAACCGCCCATGTTGACGATACCGTCCTTCTTGGCGCTCATGGTCATACCGTCAGCCAGCGAGAACATCTCCTTGGTGATCTCCTTGATGGTCTTGTCGGCATAGCCTTCCTCACGGGTCTTGATGAAGTAGGCATTCTCGGCGAACCGTGCGGAGTCGAATACGACACGTTTGTTATACTTGTCGGCGATGGCACGTACCTCGCGCAGGTTCTGCATCGATACGGGCTGACCGCCGGCCGTGTTGTTGGTGATCGTTACGATGATGAACGGGATCTTGTCGGCGTGCTCGGCCAGCGCTTTCTCCAGTTTCTTCGGATCTACGTTACCTTTGAACGGAATTTCGAGCTGCGTATCCTTCGCCTCGTCGATCGTGCAGTCCAGCGCGATGGCCTTGCGGCTCTCGATGTGACCCTTGGTCGTATCGAAGTGCGAGTTGCCCGGAACGATATCGCCGGCCTTTACGAGGTAGCTGAAGAGCACGTTCTCGGCAGCACGGCCCTGGTGCGTCGGGATCACGTAGGTGAAACCGGTCAGACGGGTGATGGTGTCTTTCAGACGGAAGAACGACGATGCGCCGGCGTAGCTCTCGTCACCCATCATCATGGCAGCCCACTGACGGTCGCTCATGGCACCCGTACCGGAGTCGGTGATGCAGTCGATGTAAACCTGCTCGGCCTTGAGCTGGAATACGTTGTAATGAGCCTCTTTCATCCAACGCTCACGCTCCTCGCGGGTGCTTTTGCGGATCGGCTCAACCATTTTGATTTTCCAAGATTCTGCGAATGGCAGTTCCATAAGTTCTGTTTTTAAAGGTTATTATGAATTTCGAAGTGACCGATTGATAAAATTTTAATGCGACTTGACAAATTTGAAAAAAATTTTTCTTTTCTGCAAGCGTCCGCGGAAAATAAATTGCAACGTAACCGACTGTCACTGCACGCTTTATACACCCGGTTAAAAAACGGAACAATACTTCCGATCACGTGTTGAAAAACGGAACTTCACGTACAAAACCGGAAATTCCATCCCCTGCTTCACACCGAAGGCGACCGCACGGATCAGTTACCCTGTTCACAGATGAACTTGATACGGATCAGCCGCACTTCCTCCTCGGTGTAATCGCTGCCCAGCTCCCGGATGGCCTCCTCGATGCTGTCCGTTTCAGCGTCCTCCTTGAAATAGAGATAAATGTCCTCGGCCTTGTCCTCATCAATCGTCTGTTCGATGTAATAATTGATATTCAACTTGGTACCCGAATTGACGATTGCCTCGATCTCCGTCAGCAGCTCCTCGTAGGTCAGATCCCGCGCCCGCGCAATGTCCTCGAAATCCATCTTGCGGTCGATGCTCTGAATGATGGCCACCTTGTTGCCGCTCCGGTTCACGACACTCTTGACCACCATGTCCTGCGGGCGGACAATCTCCTTCTCCTCGACGTATTTCTTGATGAGCTTGACAAATTCTGCGCCGAACTTGCGTGCCTTGCCGGCTCCCACACCGGTGATGTTCTGCATCTCTTCCAGCGTGACGGGATACTGGATGGCCATATCCTCTAGCGACGGATCCTGGAAAATCACAAAGGGGGGCAGGCTGTGTTTCTTGGCCACCTGACGGCGCAGATCCTTCAGCATGGCAAAGAGTTCGCTGTCGGCCGCCCCGTCACCGCCCCGGCCGCCCATGGCCACCGCAGCCGCTTCGTTTTCCTCCTCATCATAGTTGTGATCCAACGTAATGGAGATGTCATAGGGCTTCTCCAGGAACGCCTCACCGGCCTCATTGATGGAGAGCAGGCCGTAGTTTTCGATATTCTTGTCGATCAGTCCGAGGATCAGCGCCTGGCGGATCACCGCCCCCCAGAACTTGTCGTCGTGATCGCTTCCGGCTCCGAACCACTCCGTCGTGTTGTGGCCGTAGGACTTGATCATGGCCGTGGTGCGGCCCACCAGCAGGCTGACCAGATAGTCCATCTTGAACCGGGGTCCGATCGTCTGCAGGGCTTCGAGCATCAGCCCCATCTCCTCCTTCACGTGCACCTTGGGTTTGGGATGCACGCAGTTGTCGCAGCAGCCGCAGTTCTCCTCGGTGTACTCCTCGCCGAAATAGTGCAGCAACGTTTTGCGGCGGCACATGGAACTCTCGGCATAGGAAACCGTCTCCAGCAGCAGCAACTTGCCGATCTCCTGTTCGGCGATCGGTTTGCCCTGCATGAATTTCTCCAGCTTCTGAATATCCTTATAACTATAGAAGGTAATGCAACGTCCCTCGCCGCCGTCGCGGCCGGCACGTCCGGTCTCCTGATAGTATCCCTCCAGACTTTTCGGTATGTCGTAGTGAATCACGAAGCGCACGTCCGGCTTGTCGATGCCCATGCCGAAGGCGATGGTGGCCACAATCACATCCACCTCTTCCTGCAGGAAGGCATCCTGGTTGTGGGCCCGCGTGGCGGCATCCATGCCCGCATGATAGGGCAAGGCCCGGATGTCGTTAGCCACGAGCAGTTCGGCCAGCTCCTCGACCTTCTTGCGGCTCAAGCAATAAATGATACCCGACTTGCCGGGATTCTGCTTGACATATTTGATGATCTCACGTGCCGCATCGTTTTTGGGCCGGATTTCGTAGAACAGGTTGGGCCGGTTGAACGACGACTTGAATACGGCGGCATCGGTCATGCCGAGATTCTTCTGGATGTCCATCTGCACCTTCGGAGTCGCCGTTGCCGTCAGGGCGATCAGCGGCGCCCGGCCGATGTCGTTCATGATGGGACGGATGCGCCGATACTCCGGGCGGAAATCGTGGCCCCACTCCGAAATGCAGTGCGCCTCGTCGATGGCATAGAACGACACCTTGATCTTGCGCAGGAACGAAATGTTGTCCTCCTTGGTGAGCGATTCGGGCGCGAAGTAGAGCAGTTTGGTCCGGCCGGCCAGCACATCCTCCTTCACCTGATTGACCGCAGCCCGGTTGAGCGACGAGTTCAGGAAGTGGGCAATCCCCTCATGCTGGCTGAAGGTGCGCATGGCATCGACCTGATTCTTCATCAGGGCGATCAGCGGCGAAATGACGATCGCCACGCCGTCCATCAGCAGCGCCGGCAGCTGGTAGCAAAGGCTCTTGCCGCCGCCGGTGGGCATCAGCACGAACGTGTCCTTGCCGGCCAACACATTGCGGATGACCGCTTCCTGATTGCCCTTAAAAGTCGAGAAACCGAAATATTGTTTCAGTTTCTCATGCAACATGTCATGCAGATCGTTCATGTTCTCCTCGCTTCCTCGTTGGATCGTGATGAGTGCCTCGCGGCCGCTCCGGCAGACGCCGCAGCAGAAATCTACTGGACCCAGTAATCTTTCATAACATAAAGATATAACCTTTTTCCAATATTTACCTAACTTTGTCCAAAAGTTTTTTCAGAATTTCCATGAGACTGTACACCTCCGGACTGGTCAAGAAATACAAAACCCGCACCGTCGTCAACCACGTATCCATCGACGTCAACCAGGGCGAGATCGTCGGTCTGCTCGGTCCCAACGGCGCCGGCAAGACCACGACCTTCTACATGATCGTCGGGCTGATCAAGCCCAACGAAGGCCAGATTTTCCTCGAAGAGGAGGGCCAGACACAGGACATCACCAAACTCCCCGTCTACAAGCGCGCCCAGCTCGGCGTGGGCTACCTGGCCCAGGAGGCCTCCGTATTCCGCCACCTGAGCGTGGAGGACAACATCCGCTCGGTACTCGAAATGACCAACTACTCGAAAGAATACCAGCGCGAACGGGTCGAGAATCTGATCGAGGAGTTCCGCCTGCAGAAGGTCCGCAAGAGCAAGGGTATCCAGCTCTCCGGCGGCGAGCGGCGCCGCACCGAGATTGCCCGCGCCGTCTCCATCAACCCGAAATTCATCCTGCTCGACGAGCCCTTCGCCGGTGTGGACCCCATTGCCGTGGAGGATATCCAGAGCATTGTCCGCACGCTGAAGGACAAGAACATCGGCGTCATCATCACCGACCACAACGTTCACGAGACGCTCAGCATCACGGACCGCACCTACCTGCTTTTCGAGGGTCGGGTGCTGAAGGCCGGTTCCGCCGAAGACCTTGCCAACGACGAACAGGTCCGCAAAGTCTACCTGGGACAGGACTTCAAGCTCCGCTGATTCCCGTCCTTTTATAATATCCGCCATCTATGGACAAGACCATATCGCCTTCGCACGTATCGGGCGAAGTGCGCCCCCCCTGCTCCAAAAGCTATGCACAGCGCGCCCTGGCCGCCGCGCTGCTGAGCGAAGGCGAAACGACGCTCAGCAACATCGAACTGTGCGACGACACCCGATATGCCATGGATGTCATCACCCATCTCGGCGCCGAACTGCGCCAGACCGGCCCCACCGAGTATGTCATCCGGGGCGGACTGGCTCCGCGCACCGACCGGATCAATACGGGCGAATCGGGCCTGGCCACCCGGCTGTTCACCCCGGTAGCCGCCCTGTGCGACCGCGAAATCACCATCACCGGCAGCGGTACCATGCTGCGCCGCCCGATCGGCATGATGATCGAGCCGCTACGCAACCTGGGCGTCGAGGTCGTCTCGAACGGCTTCCTCCCCATCGCCGTTCACGGCCCGCTGCGGGGCGGCGAAACAGATGTGGACGCCCAGGTCAGTTCCCAGTTTCTGACGGGCCTGCTGATGGCCCTGCCGCTGGCGGCCGGCGACACCATTCTCCATGTCGAACAGCCCAACAGCCTGCCCTACCTGGCCGTCACGGTCGATCTGGCCGCCAAGTTCAAGATCCGCATGGAGCACAACAACTTCCGCGAGTTTTTCATCCCCGGAGGCCAGCACTACGTCCCCACCAAACTGCACATCGAAGGTGACTGGAGCAGCGCCGCCTTCATGCTCGTGGCGGGAGCCATCGCCGGCGAGGTGACCGCCAGGCCGATGAACACCCTCTCCCTGCAGGCCGACCTGGCCATCATCGAGGCCCTGACCAAGGCCGGTGCCGTCATCATCACCACGCCCAACGAGATCACCGTCCGCCACCGCGAACTGACCGCCTTCGATTTCGATGCCACGCAGCGTCCCGACCTCTTCCCCATTCTGGCGGTGCTGGCGGCCAACTGCGAGGGCGAAAGCCACATCCACGGCGTCAACCGATTGATCTACAAGGAGAGCAACCGCGCCGAAGCGATCCACACGCAATACACCCGGCTGGGCATGGACGTCTCGTTCGACGACGATGTCATGACCGTACGCGGAGGCCGCCTGAGCGGCGGTGAAGCCGACAGTTGCGGAGACCATCGCATCGCCATGGCCGCCGCCATCGCCGCGCTCTCCGCCGAAGGCCCCGTCATCATCACCAATGCTCAGGCCGTCACCAAATCCTATCCCCGGTTCTGGGACGACCTCGAACGGCTCACCACCCCGCAACAGGCATGAACACCATAGGAACAGCCCTCCGCCTCACCCTTTTCGGCGAATCCCACGGCCCGTACGTCGGCGTCGTGATCGACGGTATTCCCGCCGGCACACCGCTCGCGGCCAAGGAACTGCTCCCCGACCTGGCCCGTCGGCAGGGAGGCCGACACGCCGGCAGTACGCCGCGCGCCGAACAGGACTGTCCCCAGATCGTCTCCGGTCTGCTGAACGGCCACACGACCGGCGCGCCGCTCACCCTGCTGTTCGCCAACGGCAATCTGCACTCACAGGACTACGACACGCTGCGCCACCACTACCGCCCCTCCCATGCCGACCTGGCCGCCGCCGTCAAATACGGCGGCTACAACGACCCGCGCGGCGGCGGCATGTTTTCGGGACGCATGACCGTAGCCCTCGTGGCCGCCGGAGCCATCGCCAAGAAACTGCTGCCGGACGTCTCCTTTGCCACACGGCTGACCGAGATCGGCGGCGAGAGCGATCCCGCCCGGTTCGACGAACTGCTCGCCGAACTGCGCCGGAGGGGCGATTCGGCCGGCGGCATCGTCGAGGTAGTCGCCCGGGGCGTGGCGCGCGGCGTGGGCGAACCCTTCTTCGACTCGGTCGAATCGGTGGCCGCCCACCTGCTTTTTTCCATTCCCGGCGTCAAGGGCGTCGAATTCGGCGCAGGTTTTGAGGCCGCACGCCGCACAGGAAGCGCCAACAACGACCGGATCGCAGACGGCTCCGGCCACACCTTCACCAACAATGACGGCGGCATCAACGGCGGCATCGCCAACGGCAACGACATCCGCCTGCGTGTTGCCTTCAAGCCCACCCCCAGCATTGCCCTGCCGCAGGAGACCTTCGACGCCCGGAGGGGAACGACCGCTCCGCTTACCGTCGGAGGCCGCCACGACGCCTGCATCGCCCTTCGGGGTGCTGTCGTCGCCGAGGCGGCTCTGGCCCTTGCACTGGCCGACCTGTCGCTCCGCCGGGCATAGCTGCACCCGGCCGGAACCTCCGCCACGCCCCTCCAAGCGAAAGAATCGGAAGAATCCCTTTGCGTTTCAATTAAAATTATTAAATTTGCGGGCTGATATGGATATACTGAAGACATACATCATCCCGTGGAAAAGTCTGTCGAACGGCAGCCACCGCTTCGAATTCACGATGGAGGCCCCCTTCTTCGCGGCATTCGAAGAGACCGACATCACGGATGGTTCCGTCCGGGCTGCGGTGGAACTTAAGAAAGCGGCTTCCATGCTGGTGCTGGACGTGCATCTCGAAGGCGAGGTGACCGTTCCCTGCGACCGCTGTCTGGCCGATCTGGTTCTGCCGGTGGACTACGACGGCCGGCTGACCGTGAAGTTCTCCGACGAGATCACGGACTACGACGGCGACCTGATGTGGATCAATCCGACCGACGGCGAGTTGAACCTTGCCCAGTATCTCTATGAAAGCATCGTGCTGAGCCTGCCCTACCGCAGGATTCACGGCGAGGATGCCGACGGCAATCCCCTCTGCGACGCCCGCATGCTGGAACGGTTCCGCATCGTCAGCGAAGCCGAATTCGACGCTATCGAAGCCGAAAGCCGCACGCTGGCCAGGGCCGAAGGCAACGAACAGCTGCAACAGCTCAAGGCCCGGCTCGAAGCCGAAGAGGACAACCAACAACGCAACGAATAACCTATTAATTCAATAAAAAACCATGGCACATCCCAAACACAAGGTCTCCTCGACGAGACGCGATAAAAGACGTACGCACTACAAGGCAGCAACTCCGACCGTTGCCGTTTGCTCCAACTGCGGCGCTGCCGTACAGTACCACAGGGTTTGCCCCGAGTGCGGTTTCTACCGCGGCAAACTCGCCATCGAGAAGAAAGCGGAATAATCCCGCTTGGGAGTTGATCTAACCGGTATTCCCCCATGCTGAAGATCGGTATCGACGCAATGGGTGGCGACTTTGCACCGCAAGTCGTCATCGAGGGCGCATTGGCTGCACGCGAGCAGGTCGGCGACGACTGCCGCCTGGTGCTGTTCGGCGACGAACAGGCCATCCGGCACGAACTGGACCGGCACGGCGCCTCGCATGCGATGTTCGACATCGTGCCGACCACCGAAGTGATCGGCATGAACGACCATCCGGCCAAGGCCTACAACCAAAAGCCGAACTCCAGCATCCGGGTAGGTTACGATTACCTCAAAACGAGGCAAATAGACGGTTTTGCAAGTGCCGGAGCGACGGGAGCTATGCTCGTAGGAGCCATGTATTCCGTCGGTGCGATAGCCGGCGTTATCCGCCCCGCTATCTCCGCACAGATCTCCACACTCGACGGGAGCAGTTTCCTGTTGCTCGACGTCGGTCTGAACGTAGACTGCAAACCCGACGTTCTGGATCAATACGGCCTCCTCGGCAGTACCTATGCCGAGGCCGTACTGAACCGGAAACGCCCACGGATCGCCTTGCTCAATATCGGTGCAGAAAAGGAAAAGGGCAATCTTGCCACCAAGGCCGCCTATGAACTGATGGCCGAAAACGGAAAGTACAATTTCGTGGGCAACATCGAGGCCAACGAAATCTTTTCGGGCGGGAAAGCCGATGTCGTCGTCTGCGACGGCTTCGTCGGAAACACCATCCTCAAACAGACGGAGGGTTTCTACGAAATCGCCCGCCAGCGCGGCCTGTCTGACGCCTATATCGACCGGCTCAATTACGAATACGTTGGCGGCACAGCCGTGCTGGGCATCAACGGAACCGTAATCATCGGACACGGACGTTCTTCCTCCCTTGCCATTCAGAACATGATCCGCCAAACCGAAAAGACGATCCGCAGCGGACTGATTACCAAACTACAGGAGACTTTTCGTAATTTCTGATGAAGAAAATTACAGCAGCAATAACAGGCGTCGGAGCCTATCTGCCGGATTACGTACTCGACAACTTCGAGCTGAGCAAGATGGTGGACACCTCCGACGAATGGATCATGACGCGCGTGGGTATCAAAACCCGCCGCATCCTCAAGGGTGAAGGCCTCGGCACATCGTATATGGCGGAAAGGGCCGTCAACGACCTGCTGGAAAAAACCAACACCGATCCGCTCGACGTGGACATGGTCATTTGCGCCACGGTGACGCCCGACATGTTCTTCCCCTCGACCGCCAATCTGACGGCTGCCAAATGCGGTCTGAAGAATGCCTTCGGATTCGACACTCTGGCCGCCTGCAGCGGCTTCATCTTCGCGCTGGTCACGGCATCGCAATACATCGAAACGGGCCGCAACAAGAAAGTGGTCGTCATCGGAGCGGACAAGATGTCGTCCATCATCGACCCGACCGACCGTACCACCCTGCCGCTCTTCGGCGACGGCGCTGCCGCCGTTCTGCTGGAACCCAGCACCGAAGGATACGGCGTCATTGACTCCATTACCCGCAGCGACGGCAACGGAGGCAAGCACCTCTACATGAAAGCAGGCGGTTCGGCCTATCCCGCAACGGAGGAAACCGTGCGCAACCGGTGGCATTATGCCCATCAGGACGGTCAAAGCGTATTCAAGGCTGCGGTGACCAACATGGCTGACGTCACGGAGGAGATCATGCGCCGCAACAACCTCGAAGCGAAGGATATCCGTTACCTGGTTCCCCACCAGGCCAACCTGCGCATCATCGATGCCGTAGCCAAACGGATCGGCCTGCCGCGCGAAAAATGCATGCTCATCATCGAGAAATACGGCAATACCACGGCTGCCACCATCCCGCTTTGCCTGTGGGATTACGAAAGCCGGTTGAGCAAAGGTGACAATCTGATTCTCGCCTCGTTCGGCGGAGGTTTCACATGGGGTTCGATCTACCTCAAATGGGCCTACAACGGCGGCGATTTCTCGAAATAAGCCTTTGGCAACGCGGGACACGCAGGTGTTCTCCGGCGCCGCATAACGCATAATACCATCTGCCGTCCAATCTTCGGATGATTCGGCAGATGGTATCTTACGGTTCCATAGTTCAACGGATAGAACGACAGTTTCCTAAACTGTAGATTCAGGTTCGATTCCTGGTGGAACTACTAACTAATACTGATTATCAGCAAGTTAGCCAATAGTGGCAACCAAATGGACAACCATTTAAGACAATAAAAGCAAGGTCATTGGGCCTTGCTTTTTCATTATTTCCAGCGTATCCGCCCACACTATTGATCAGATTAGCGAAATGCTCCCTACACTCGCGGCGGCGCCACATTTTCGGCGCCACATAGCCCTGCTTTTTTAAACATCATGATGTCCATGTAGTGCGAGGAGTGGTTGATCGTGACGCTTTGCTCGCGGCGTTCGGCACCGGCAAACGGGTTGCCGGAAAATGTCGAGGTCGTCACCCAGTCCATCAGCTCGA
>DHCMC07803__coassemble_800_pt1 | contig 27442 bp, 22 predicted proteins | sample DHCMC07803__metabat2_low_PE_023 | metagenome-assembled genome bin DHCMC07803
GGAACGGGAACGGGAACGGGAACGGGAACGGGAACGGGAACGGGAACGGGAACGGAGAACGGGAACGGGAACGGGAACGGAGAACAGGAATGGAGCCCCTGCGCCCAATGCCAATGTCAATGCCAATACCAATGCTGAATCACCCGCATGGGTCGCACAAGCAAACAAGACACAACGCGGCCCGGCCGAGGCACCCAGCCCCTCCCTCGCTCGCCTGCCGCCCAGCACCTGCCGCGACATCTGCACTGCAGTACACACGGCGATCAGATTCCGCCCCCGAAGGGGTCTTCCGCCATTGGCCTGTCGACAACAAAAAAGGCGGACAACTCTGATGAGTTGTCCGCCTTGAGTAGCGGGGGGAGGACTCGAACCTCCGACCTTTGGGTTATGAGCCCAACGAGCTGCCAACTGCTCCACCCCGCGATGTATCGTTTAACCGCCGTAACGGTGATTTTTCATCGCCTGTCGCAACCGCTCTATCGGTTTTGACGGTGCAAAGATAAGGACAAAATCCGGTTTTGCAACCTATTTTTTGATTTTTTCTTCACACCCTTCACGTTCACCGATTGCAATACGCAATATACCAACGCACTACATAGGGACTGTTATTCCTTCAAAAACAACACCCAACCGGCCGCACGCTATCCGACCGCAGGTTGCTCACCGGCTGCAGGCCGTTCGGAAACAAGGCGTCCGGGAACTGCAGGCCGCAGATGCTCGGCCACCACCTGGGAGATGTCGGCCACCCGTACGGAGGCATTCCGCACGATCGCCTTCTTGCACAGCGGACAAGCCGTCACGATGGTCTGCGCCCCCGTCTGTTCCAGTTCAGCCGTCATGGCCGCGCCGATCCGCACCTGCTGGCCGTCGTCGATCACCGTATTGGCCAGGCTGCTGCCGCAACAAAGCGCCTCGCGCCGGTTGTGCTCCGGATCGGTCAGCCTGCCCGCCATGCGGATCAGTTCGCGGGGCGGCTCGTAAATGCCGCTGCCTCGCCCCAATTCACACGGATCGTGATAGGTGAACGACTCGCCGCCGCTGTCGATGGTCAGCCGTCCCGCACGCACCAGCCGCAGGATGTATTCGGTATGATGCAGCACTTCGATACCCTGCAGGTCGTAATCCTCCCGGAAAACCTTCAGGCAGATCGGGCACGAGGTCACCAGCGTCGTGATGCCGTGCTTGACGAAGAGTGCCTTGTTGCTCTCCATCAGCCGACGGGCCGCCTGAATCTCGCCCGACAGCTTGAGCGGCCGTCCGCAGCAGGTACCGCCGTCGCGATCGGCCCACCACACCTCCTCGCCGGCCGCCTCGAAGATCCGTTCCATGGATTTCAACGTGGCGGGCGTCAACAGGGTCATGCAGCCGGCAAAGTAACCGACCCGTCCCTGTCCCGACGAACGGTCTATGCCCTGCAGGTAGTCGAATCGTGTCAGGGCGGGCGCATCCTTCCGCTGCTGCCGGCTGTTGAGCCGGAGTGTATTGAGTTCGATGCCCACCGGACAGCGCGCCTCGCACAGGCCGCACATCAGGCAGTTGTCCGTCACTTCGTCGGTCAACTTGCCGTAGCGTCGGTCGCGCAGGAAGTAGACCGACTGCACGTTGCGGATATTCAGATCGCGCTGCAGCTGGCAGGGATCGATGCAGATGCCGCAACGGGAGCAGGCCTGTATCTGGAAATTGTCGAAACTCTTGGGCTGCGCCTCGCTGTGGATGCGGTAACGGCGCAGGAAGATCAGCGGCACCTCGGTGAAGATGTGCATGTACCGCGAGAAGGGCATCGCCACGAAAAAGATGCCCAACGCAAACGAATAGAGCCACCATGCCGTCTCCGTCGCCACGTCAAGCACCTCAGGACTCATCCATGCCTCAAAGAGGCTGCCCAGCGATCCGGTCAGGAAGCCGCCGTTATGCTTGCCGGCCGCGGTCAGGCTCTCCGCCAGCAGACGCAGCGGGAAGATGCACCAGAGCGCCGACAGGGCCACACGGTCAATCAGCACATGCTTCGTCGTGCGCTTCATGCCCAGGGCCCGGGAGCGCATCCGCTTGAACCAGGCCAGCGCGACGCCCGACAGCACCATGAGCAGCAGCAGGTCCATCACGAAGGCAAAGGGATTCCAGCCCCCCGTATGGTTCGCGGGATCGAAATAACGGAAGAAGACGTGGGCATGCAGGGGCGTGCCGCCGCCCAGCACGTAGGCAGCCTCAATCCACCCCACGACAATCAGCAGGAACCATCCGAAGGCCAGGCTCATATGCATGTAGCCGAGCAGCGGATTGACCCGGAAGATCCGGCGGTGCAGCAGCGACTCGCTGATCACCTCGCCGATCGCCTTGAGTGTCGCTCCGGAGAAGATGCCGCAGCCGATGGCACGCTTGTCCCGGCCGGGCAACATCCACAGCCAGCGTCCCCACTTCCAGACGATCACCACAAACATGAAGATCGTCCCGACGAGGAACGGAATGACAAAATGGTCGTAATAATACATCATGGTTTTCTCCTCCCGTCAATAATCGCAGAGCGTTTGTCTGATTTTGAGTGCCACCGCACGCGTATTGATGCCGCGGGGGCAGACCAGCCGACACTTGCCGCAGAGCATGCACTTCTGGAGCTGTTCGTACACCTCGCGATACTCGCCGCGACGCACCAGCGTATGCATCCGGCGGAAATTGAACGCCGTGAGGTTGCCGGCCGTACAGGTAGCCGTACAACTGCCGCAGGCGATGCAGCTCCACAACTCCGGCACCTCGCGCAGGATGCGCTCGGCCGGCACCAGATCGTTCGTGTCGAGATTGACGGCACGCGGCTGGGAAATGGAAAAACCGAACTGAGGCATAGCGTTTACAGATTAAGATAGGCAGCCACCCGCTCGGCGGCGGCCATGCCCTCGTTCAGACTTTCGCCGATATTCTTGGGGGCCGTCACCGCACCGGCATAGAACACGCCCTCCCGTTCGGAGGCCACGTTGCCGAGGAACGAATCGCGCGGCTGCATGAAACCGTTGGGGGCCACCGTCAGTCCGCCGCTGCGGGCGAACGCACCGTTGGAAGCGCCCCCCTTCATGCCCACGATCAGCACCAGCATATCCACCGTCATGCGCAGCGGGCGGCCGATGAGCGTATCTTCGGCCTTGATCTGCACGCGGCCGTCGATGGTCTGACTCGCCTCGGAGATGCGGCCGCGGATGAAATTGATATGGTAGTCGAGTTGCGCGCGGCGGTAAAGCTCCTCATAGCCCGGGCCGAACATACGGATATCCATATAAAAGTTGAGCACCTCGGCCGCCGGGAAAAGCTCCTTCATCTCGATCGCCTGCTTGACGCCCGTGATGCAGCACACCTTGGAACAGTGGTGCGCCCCGACCTTCTCGTCGCGCGAACCGACGCAGTGCAGAAAGGCGATCCGGCGCGGCTCCCGGCCCTGGGCCGTCCGCACACACCCTTCGTTCAGCATCCGCTCGATATCGACCGTCGTGAAGACGTTGTCATAGATACCGTAGCCGTACTCCTCCTTGATGCGGGCATTGAAGACCTCAAAGCCCGAGCAGACCACCGTCGCCGCACCGTCGAGCCGCTCGCCGCCGTTCAGCACGACTCCCGTCGGTGTCACCTCCTCGACCGTCCGGCCCGTACGCACCTCGATACCTGCCTCGGCCACCCGGCTCCGCAGGGGCTCCAGCACCTCCCCGGCCGGGGTGAAAGTCGGGAAGAGTTTGTGCCAGCCGGCAATCTTGCCGCCGAGCCGGTCTTCACGCTCCACGATGACGGGCTCCGCACCGCGGGCGCGCAGCGACAGGGCGGCCTGCATGCCGGCCACGCCGCCGCCTACGATGATGACCCGTTTATCTCTTTTTTCCATAGTTTGTTCTCTTTTCGAATGCGGGAGCTACTCCACCCCCATATTGACAGCCGCCGGTTCGGGCCGGCCGATATAACGTCCGTTGGGCATCAGATACTTGGCTGCCGGATCGTACTCCACGCCCAGCTTGTCGAGCAGCGGTTCTACATCGACCTGGTGCATCTGCAGCCCCAGATCCCAGGGATCGTACCCCAGCACCAGTCCGGCCAGCTCCTCGTAGGTCAGCACGGGGATGCCCTTGCCGTCCTGTCCGTAGGTCGTGCCCTCGATCTCGGCAATCGTATATTGCCACTTGTCCAGGAACATGCCGCAGCCCGGACAGTTGGTCAGGATAAAATCGGGCTTGTAGAGGGCCATCGACTCCAGCTTCTTCTGCGAATTGGCAATCGAATAGCCGCGGTTGGCCTGCACCAGGTAGTTGCGGAAACCGAATCCGCAGCAATGCCGCCGCTCCGGATAATCGACCACCTGACCGCCCCAGGCCTCGATCATGCCTGCCAGCACATAGGGAAACTCCACCCCGCCGATGCCCTCCTTGGGGAAGATCTTGGCGTAGTGGCAGCCGATGTGCTCCACGCCGCGCAACGGTTCGCCCGTACGGTGATCGACGAGCAGATGCTTGGCCCGCTGACGAATGGCGTCGCGGTGGTGGAAGATGATGTCCGACGTGTGGGCGAGGTTCCTGGGTTTGTAGAACTCGCGGCCCGTCGCCTTGTAGAGGTGTTCGCGGATACGCTCCTCCACCTCGGGAAACTCGCGCCAGGTCTCCAGCACCTCGGTGTAGATGCCGAACGAGGTGATGCACGACACGGCCGCATTCTCGTAACCGGCCTCCTTCATGAGGGCAAACTGCCGCGCCACAACGGTCATGATCGTATCGTGCAGCACGACGTCGGAGTGGTATCCGATGCCCGTACACGAGGTGTGGGCCGGGTCGTCGTACAGGTTGCGTCCCAGCTCCTCGCGCAGAATCCGCACGAAGGCCCTTTCCGATCCGGGGAAAAAGTTCTGCCGGATGCAGCTGCGCAGATAGTAGTAGTTGTCGTCGGCAACCTCTTTCTGATATTCCTGCCAGGTATTGCGTTTCATACTTGTTGCTTGTCTGGTGAAGCGGCCGCCGTCAATGGTGCGTGTCGCTGTTGGTCGTATAGGTATACATGACGTACTCGTCATTGGCACCGTCGAAACCCAGTTCGCGGGCCTTGCGGTCGGAGCACTCCTCAATCCGGTCGAAGAAGGCCGCCCCGCCCGTCTCCTCGAAGATGCTGCGGATCTCGGCCATCGCATCGTCACTAATGCGGCGCAGCGCACCGGGCCCCTCCTCCATGTAGTGGGGATTGAACCGGCCGTAGACCTCCTTGTCGTTGTCGTAGATCCAGCGCCACACGGGCCCCTGCTCCTGGTGCAGATCGGGATTGATGAGGCGCGGCGTGAGGCAGTAGCCCGTGCGCAGGATGTTGTCGCCCACGGTCCGCTTCAGGGCAATCTGCTGCCGCCCCTTCTCGGACTCCACGAAGAAGCCCAGCTTCTGCGACAGCGTGCGCAGCGCCTGGATCACATACCCCGGCGTATTGCCGCGCGGGCAACGCGGACGGCACGACATGCACTCACCGCAGTACCAGATCGTTTCGCTGCGGAGCAGGCGTTCGATGGCGTCGTCGTCCTGCGTCTGCACGGTGCTGACGATCTGCCGCGGATCGTAATTATAGAATTCGGCTGCCGGACAGACGGCCGTGCAGACACCGCAGTTCATGCACGCCTTCATGCCTTCGCGCATGCGAATGTCCTCCATCAGCATATCGTAATATTTTCCCATCTCGTTTTCAGCAAAAAAACGGCCTGCCGAAACAGGCATAAAACAGACGAAACAAAATTACCCCATACCGTGCAACCGGAAGGCGGTGCTAACACTTATTTTCGCTAAGTATAAATACCTACTGCTCCAAAACCGTGCGGGGGGCGGACCTTTCCGGTTCGCCCCCGCACGGGTGGTTCGGCAGCTGCCTTACCGCAGCCGCTCCCAGTCGGTATATTCAAAGGGATAGGGAAACTTCTCGCCCCGCTCGTGATACGCACACGCCGTGCGGCACCACTGCGTCCGGTCCCATGCGGGGAAACGGGTGTCGCCCTCGTAGTCGTGCATCACGGTGGTCAGATACAGCCGGTCGGCCAGCGGCATGGCCTGCGCATAGATCTGCCCGCCGCCGATGATGAACACCTCCTCCTCGACGGGGAAGCGTGCGAGCGCCTCCTCGAGCGAAGCGGCCACCTCGACCCCTTCGGGGGCATAGTCCTTCCGGCGCGAGATGACGACATTGCGCCGGTTGGGGAGCGGCCGGCCGAGCGACTCGAACGTCTTGCGTCCCATCACGACGGCATGACCGCCCGTGAGCTGCTTGAAACGTTTCAGATCTTCGGAGATATGCCACAGCAGCGCGTTACCGCCGCCGATAATGCCGTTCTGTGCAACGGCCACGATCACGGAAATCATACGGCAATGGGGGCTTTGATCGAAGGCCACGGATCGTACCCTTCGAGGGTGAAATCTTCATAACGGAATCCGAAGATCGAATCGACCGCCGGATTGAGCTTCATCACGGGCAGGGCACGCGGCGTGCGCGAGAGCTGTTCGTGCACCTGATCGAAATGGTTGAGATAGATGTGGGCGTCGCCGAGGGTGTGGACAAAATCGCCGGGCTTCAGCCCGCACACCTGCGCCATCATCATCGTGAGCAGCGCATAGGAGGCGATGTTGAAGGGTACGCCGAGGAATACATCCGCACTGCGCTGGTAGAGCTGGCAGGAGAGCCGCCCCTCGGCCACGTAAAACTGGAACAGCGCGTGGCAGGGCGGCAGGGCCATGCGGTCGATGTCGGCCACGTTCCAGGCGCTGACGATGTGGCGGCGCGAGTCGGGGTTGTGCTTCAACGACTCCACCACGGCCGCAATCTGGTCGATATGCCGGCCGTCGGGTGCCGCCCAACTGCGCCACTGGTAGCCGTAGATGGGGCCCAGTTCACCGTCGGGCGAAGCCCACTCGTCCCAGATGGTCACCTTGTTGTCGTGCAGGTACTTGATGTTCGTGTCGCCTGCCAGAAACCACAGCAGCTCGTGAATGATGGAGCGCAGGTGGAGTTTCTTGGTGGTCAACAGCGGGAATCCTTCGTTCAGATCGAAACGCATCTGATAACCGAAGATGCTCTTGGTGCCCGTTCCCGTGCGGTCGCTCTTCACGGCACCGTCGGCCATGATCTTGCGCAACAGATCGAGATATTGTTTCATACGTTAAGTTTTTTCCTCACTATTTATATAAGGTCTGCCCTGGAATCCTCCGGTCCGATCTTCCGCACGGGCCGCGCCGGATTGCCGTAGACCAGCCAGTCGGCCGGAATATCCTTCGTAACGACGCTTCCGGCTCCGATCACGGCACCGTCGCCGATCGTCACCCCGTCCAGCACGCATACCCCCGCCGCGATCCACACGTCGTTGCCGATGCGGATGCCCCGGGCATACTCCGACATGGAAACATGACCGTCGGGATAGGTCAGCCGCGTCCGCTCGGCGGCGATCAGCGGATGGTTGGTGGCCAGCAGGCTCACATTCGGGCCGATCATCACATGGTCGCCGATGTCGATGCGTCCGTCGTCCATCACCAGCAGGTTGAAGTTGGCAAAGAAATGCCTCCCGATGAACGTATGGACACCGTAATTAAACTGTATGGGGCCCTGCATATAACCGTTTTCGCCGATGGCGCCCAGCAGACTCCGCACGATCTCCGTCCGCTGCGGATCGAACTCGTCCATCGCATTGTAACGGCGGCACGCCTCGTGCGCACGGTGCTTGATGGTTTTCAACTCCTCACACCGCGCATCGAAGAGCCGGCCGGCAAAGATCCGTTGTTCCTCGCTCGCCATACTCACGCCTGCTGCTCGCCGCGGGCAGGCCCCACGACGACGGTGGTCAGTTGTTCGGGAACGAGGTACCGCTGCGCCAGCTCCCGGATCCGCCCGGGTGTCACGGCCCGCACCTGTTCCATGTATCCGGCCGTATAGCCGTTGTCAAAGCCGTTCTGGATATTCTCGATCGTCACGTCGGCAATGCCGAAGGGGCCGTCGAGAGTACGCATCACCTCGCCTGCCATGATGTTGCGCACCATGCCCAGTTCCGTCTCGGGCACCAGTTCGCCGCGCAGGCGGTCGATCTCAGCCATCATCTGCGCCAATGCCTCGTCCGTGACGGGCGCCCCCACCTCGGTGGCCGCCGCGAAGTAACCGCTCCGGTCGAAATTGACCATGGCCGCATAGGCGCCGTAGGTGTAGCCGTGCTCCTCGCGCAGGTTCTGCACCAGCCGCGAACCGAAATAACCGCCCAGCACGGTCGCCACCACCTGCATGCCCACATAATCGGGATGGGAGCGCGGAAAGAGGGTCCGCCCCACCCGCAGGGCCGACTGCACGGCCCCCTCCACCGACCGTTCGGCACGGGACACCGCCACCGGTTCGGGAAAGGCGGGACGTTCGGTCTCCCCGCCCGTAGCCATCTCGCCGAGAAAAGCCTCCAGCGACCGGATGCGCTCCCCCGCCACGTCACCGCTCGCCACGACGAAACAGTTGTCCGCCGTGTAGTGGTTGCGGAAGAAGTCCGCCACATCCTCGCGCCGCAGCGCATCGTAGAGCGAGGCATCCGACGAAACGCCGTAGGGATGCTGCGCCCCGTAGATCGAACGGGCAAAAAGTTCGCGCGCCATGAAATCGACCTTGGTCCGGTTGACCAGCAGCGCCTGGCGGCTCTTGGCACAATAGACGCCCAGCTCCTCCTCCGGAAACCGGGGCTCGATCAGGATCTCGCGCGCAATCGCCAGCGTGCGGTCAAAATATTTGGACAGACAGACGAAGGTCACCACGCTCCAGTCGCGGTCGAGCGACACGTCGAAATAGGAGCCGTAGTAGTCGAGCTGTTCGGCGATCTGTAGCGACGTCATGCGACGGCTTCCCTCGGCCAGGTTGTTGACCGTAGCCGATGCACAGAAGGGCACGCGCTGCCACGAACTGCCGGCGCGGAAGACGAAGCTGACCCGCACCACGCCATATTCGGGTGCCGGCAGCGTGTAAACGGAGACGCCGCCTGCCGTCAGGTGCCTCTCGGCCATCGGCACGGCAATACGTTCGGGAATCCGCACGGCCGGACGCGGCCGGCAGCCGGAAAGGGAATCACGCTTCATGGTCGCCGTATATGATAAGGGTTGAACTTTTCTCCGGACACAGCAGCCGCTCCGCCGTCTGGCGCAGCTCCTCCGCACCGATGGCACGGTAGATGGCCGCCTCGCCGTTCAGCAGCGACAGGTCGCCGAGCATGGCATAGTAGCCGAGGTTGAGTGCCTTGTTCATCACGTTCAACTCACCGTAGAGCATGTTCGCCTCGAACTTGTTGCGCACCTTCTCCAGCTCGCCGGGGGCCGCCGGCACCTCCGCCAGCCGCCGGATCTCCTGCCACAGCGCCTCCTCGCCCCCGGCGGTGCTCACCCCGGGCATCAACTGGCCCGTCAGCACGAACATGCCCGGATCCATGTCGCCCGTAATGTAGGCATTCACCGCCGCAAAGAGCTGCCGCTTCTTCACCAGCTCCTGATAGAGCCGGGCCGAAGTGCCGCCGGCCAGCAGGTCGGTCAGCAGGTCGCAACGATAGTAGTCCGCGCTGCGCCGGTCGCCCATCGGGAAAGCCACGGTAATCTGCGTGGCTGGTACGTCGCGCCGGATCTCCGTGCGGCGCGGAGCGGTCTGGACGGGTTCGGCCGGCAGTTCGTCGTGCGGTGCAGCGCCGGCCGGCAGATCACCGAACCACCGCTCGGCAAGCGCGAACAGCTCCTCGGGATCAAAATCGCCCGACACGGAGAGAATGGCATTCGAAGGCCGGTAGTAACGGTCATAGAAACGCCGCACGTCGTCGAGCGTTGCCTCGCGCACATGGTCGGGCGTGAGGCCGATCGTGGGCCAGCGATAGGGATGCACCTTGTAGACCAACGCGCGCAACAGCAGCCACTGCTCGCCGTAGGGCTGGTTCAGATAGCGCTGGTTGTACTCCTCGATGACCACCGCCTTTTCGGTCGCCAGCTTCTCGGGCGTAATCTCCAGCCCGGTCATGCGGTCCGACTCCAGCCAGAAGGCGGTCTCGATGTTGTCCTTCGGGAGGGTGATATAATAATCGGTATAATCGTTATTTGTGAAGGCGTTGTTCTCGCCGCACGCCTCCTGCACCGGTGCATCGAAATCGGGGATGCACCGCGTGCCCCGAAACATGAGGTGCTCGAACAGGTGGGCAAACCCCGTCCGGCGGGGATCCTCGTTGCGTGCCCCCACCCGGTAGAGCAGGTTCACCGCCGCCAGTTCCGAGAGCCGGTCGCGATTGACCACCACCCTCAGGCCGTTCGCCAGCGTGTGTTCCGCATAGGTAATCATTGCGATAATCGTTTTTCCGCGTGCCGCCAACCGGCCGCACAAGATACAAAAATAAGCAAAGGTAAACACCACGGCAAGCAGAAGCCAAGTTTTCGCACCGCGCCCGGCGCACCTTTTGTTCCGGCCGTCTCCGCCGCCCTACGGTTCATTTTCCGCCTGCCGCGCTACCGTCCGCCGCAAAATGCTATCTTTGAAAAAAATCCGCTCATCATGACCGCTCTATCCGATACCGCCGCACGGCTCGACGCACTGGAAGCCTTCTTCGCCACGGGCCGCACCCGCGACCTGGAATTTCGCCGGGCCGCCCTGCTCCGTCTGCAACGCGTCATCCGCCGCCACGAGGCCGACATTGCCGAGGCCCTGCGCACCGACCTGCACAAGTCCGCCGACGAGGGATGGCTGTGCGAAACGGGCATGGTGCTGGCCGAGATCCGCGACCAGCTCCGCCACCTCGACCGCCGGGCCCGTCCGCAACGAACCGGCGCACCGCTCTTCCTCTTCCCCTCTTCGGGACGCATCCTCCACGAACCCAAAGGGGTCGTACTGATCCTGGCTCCGTGGAACTATCCGCTGCAGCTCACCCTCTCGCCGCTGGCGGGGGCCGTGGCGGCCGGCAACTGCGTGGCCCTGAAACCCTCCGCCACTTCGGCCGCCACCCGCCACGTGCTGGAGACGATCATCGCCGAAAGTTTCGCCCCGGAACACGTCGCCCTCTTTGCCGGCGACCACGCCCAGACCGCCGAACTGCTCGACCGCCACTTCGACCATCTCTTCTTCACGGGCGGCGCCTCCTTCGGGCGGACCGTCATGACCCGGGCCGCCGAACGCCTCACCCCCGTCACCCTCGAACTGGGCGGCAAGAGCCCCTGCATCGTCGACCGCACGGCCGATCCCGACCTCGCCGCCCGGCGCATCGTCTGGGGCAAACTGCTCAACGCGGGCCAGACCTGCATCGCCCCCGACTACCTCTTCGTCCACCGCGATCTGCGCAACGCCCTGCTCGAGCGCATCCCTGCCGCCATCGAACGCTTCTACGGCTCCGACCTCCGCCACAGTCCGGCCTATCCCCGTATCGTCAGCGACAAGGCCTTCACCCGACTGTGCGGCTACCTGGATGCCGTACGCGACCGGATTCTGCTGGGCGGCACCTGCGACGCCGCCGACCGCTTCATCGCCCCCACCCTCGTCGACGCCCCCGACCCGCAGTCACCGCTGATGCAGGAGGAAATCTTCGGCCCCATTCTGCCGGTCTATACCTTTAATAATATAGAGGAACCCGTAGCCTTCATCAACCGGCGCCCCAAGCCCCTCGCCCTCTACTACTTCGGCGACCGCCGGAGCGGACGCGCAGTGCTCCGCACCACCACCTCGGGCGGCGCCTGCATCAACGACACCATCCTGCATGTCACCGATCCGGCCCTCCCCTTCGGCGGCATCGGCACCAGCGGCACGGGACGCTACCACGGGCGCGCTTCGTTCGAGACCTTCTCGAACATCCGCAGCGTGCTCGTCTCTCCCCGCCGCTTCGACATTTCGCTCCGCTATCCGCCCTACCGCATGTCCCTGCTGAAAAAACTGTTGTAAGGTCCCGTTCTCTACACCGGAATCCCTATCTTTGCACATCGACGGACGGTCGCCGACCGCCTCCTGCCTGCCATCCATGGAATTTCTGATCGAATACGGTTACATCGGACTCTTCATTGGGGCCTTTCTGGCCGCCACCATCCTGCCCATGAGCTCGGACGTGCTCCTCGTGGGACTGCTGGCCGTCGGCGCCAATCCCTACATTGCCGTGCCGGTCGCCTCGATCGGCAACTGGCTGGGCGGCCTCACCTCCTACTGGCTCGGACGCGCCGGCAAGTGGGAATGGCTCGAACGCTACTGCAGGGTCAAGCGCGAGACCATCGAAAAACACCAGCACAACGTAGCCCGCTACGGCAGCCTGCTGGCCTTCTTCACCTGGCTCCCCTTTATCGGCGACGTCATGGCCATCGCCCTCGGATTCTACCGCATCGACTGGCGCAAGACAACCGTTTTCATGCTCATAGGCAAGAGCTTACGCTTCGTCATGTGGGCCGTACTCTACTACTGGATCGAACCGGTTTTCGCCTGACGGAGGCGTTCGTGGTCAAGAATGGCCGATTCGAATAAAAACCGTTCGCAGTACGCTTTTTTCAATTTTTTCCTGCTATATTTGTAGCCGTGCCTTTTTTATGGAGACGAAAAAACGGCCGGATGCAACATTTTGCGTCGGTTCCCCGTCTTTATAGAAGATATGGCCAAACACTTGAAAACACCAAGAAAAACAACATTACACTAAATCCTTAAACAATGAAAAGACTGTTTGTTATGCTTGCTGTTGCCGCAGCGGCACTTCTGACGGTATCCTGCAAAAAGACCGGAGGCACGACGCCTACCGGCGGCGAGGTAGTGCCCACTTATAAGGACGCTTACTACTACGGTGAGGGCGCTCTGAAAGTCGCAGGTTCTGCCGTTTACCGGATCAACCTGTACGACAAGAACAACCCCGCAACGACCCTGCGTCTGGATCTGGTATCCGACGTAGCCGTCAGCGACAATATCAAACCGGCTGCCACGACCTACACGCTCGGCTCGCAGACCGAACCGCAGCTCAACACGTTCATCGTGGCTACTTCCGCATCGGACACCTACGGTACGCTCTACACCGACAACGGTACGCCCGTACTGATCACGGCCGGTACGATCAAGATTCAGCAGGGTGTAGGTATCCAGCAGGTTACCGCAAGCCTGACCACCGACACCGGCTCAACGATCGAATGGACGTGCAAGGGTTCCTTCTCGTACACCGACGAGCGCATCGAACTGCCCCGCCAGGAGATCAAGGCCGACATGTGGAATATCTACTACGACGGTGAATACCCCTATGCCAACGGACTGGGCATGGTTTACCTCAATGTAGCCCCGACCAACATGTCGAGCGTATTGACGCTGGTCATCACGGTACCGCTGGCTGACGATCCGAGCAAGGTTACCGTTCCGGTAGGCAACTTCACGGCCGGTACCCGTCCTTCGAAGGCCAACATGATCGTAGGCGGTTCCATCGAGGCACTGAACATCCTCTACTCGCGTGAGATCTTCTACAACACCTCGACCCAGATGATGAACGGCGGTACGCTGATCGAAAGCGGTACGGCCACGATCACCAAGAATGCGGACGGCACCTACACGCTGACGACCAATCTGAGTGGCAAATCGTTCAACAACAGCGGTTCGATGACGGGCAATGTGGACAACATCCAGTACACGCTGACCAATGTCAAACTGCCGGAGTACATCGACGACAAGACCCAGCCGATGTCCACCCTGACGGCCGATGTCGACATTACCGAACCGATGGAATATTTCTATGTTGATCCGCTGGAGGATGCATGGGTAATCTCGGGCACCCCCAACCGCATCATGTGGCGCTTCATCTTCTCGAACGGTATCGAAATGACCAATGACAACGCTGACTACGAAACCAACGGTACGCTGTACATCCGCGGCACGAAGGGTTCCGCCCTCAGCCTGCAGCTGATCTCCGAGGCTCCGAGCGACATGAGCAACATTGCCATTCCGACCGGTACGTTCCCGATGAATACGGAATACATCGACCTGTACACGGACTACTCCTCGTCGCTGATTGCCCAGACCACCCTCTCGGGTAACCCCGACTTGAGCGATCCGTTCGGTCTCGGCGTAGGAACGTTCTACTATGTCATCGACCAGATTGAGTCGAATGGTCAGCAGATCACGTCGGTAGTTGACGGTGGCGGTGCCGTTATCAACAAGGGCCAGACCACCATTACGGAAACCGGCGACGGCACGTATGAAGTAGCCATCGAATTCTACGACAAATTCGGCCACAAGATTTCGAGCACGCAGTCGTTCTCGATGTCGGCTGCCGCAACTACGCAGTCTGTCATCCGTGGCACGCTGCAGCACAACGGCTACATGTACAACCCTGTATTTGCAGCCTTCTCGAACAGCCAGTTCGCTTCGGTACCCGCAGTGGCAACTCTGAAGTAAACGACCCTCCGACATTTTATTCCAAAGCAGCGCCTCCCGGGAGGCGCTGCTTTTTTTGTCTGTCATTCCACGTCCTCCGCTCCGCACCCATGGAACATCGAAACACAACGGCGGAGGGCCAGTTGATTTGTTTTTCTCCGAAGAAAATCATTATCTTTGTAATTGGGACTTTTTGGGCAACACCCCCTACTTGTTCGGAACACATGCAACAATCCGGACAGTTGCAACGTCTTGTCCAAGACAAGGCCCGTCTCAAACAACCTGTAATCAGAAGAAAACTATTTTTATTTAAACAACTCACGTATGAAAAAAATCTTTTGGGCAGCAGCTGTCATGCTGGCAGCGCTGACCGTCGGCTGTAAAAAGGATACGAATCCTGCAGCTCCCTCTACGCCGACTTTCACTTCCTACGACAAAGAGGCTACCGCCTACTACGGCGAGCGCTTTGGCGAGGGCACCGGTTTCTACACACTGACGCTGACCAACAGCAACGGTGACAAACTGCGCGTAGACTGCTTCGGCGCCGTAGCGCTGAACCCCAGCACGGCCTCCCTGGCTTCGGGTACCTACGAACTGGGCACGACGGCCGACCACAAGCTCCGCACGTTCGTTCCCGCCACCTCCGAGAATGACGAAGTCGGTACGATTCTGTGGCGCAACGGTTCCGCAACGCTCATCGACGGCGGTAACATGCTGGTAAACAAATCGGGTTCCAGCCTGCGCATCGCCTTCAACTTCACCTCCAACGGACAGCCCGTTGCCATCGAGCAGTTCGAGGGCGCCATCTCCTTCCAGAACAAACAGCAGTATCCGCCCCGCGAGCCCAATCCCGATCCTCGCGTAGCTACGTCGGTTATCGCCGAATACTATGGCAAAGCCAACACGGCCAACGCGGAAGGCGGCCTGTTCATCATGGCGCTGGGCGTTAATGACCTCAACAACGGCTTCGCCAATGCGGAAGCTCTCCAGATCAACGGTTTCATGCCGCTGCAGGAGGACCACAATGCGCTGGTCATCCCGGACGGCACCTACGAGATCGTCAAGAATCTGGACGAAATGACCCCCTTCAAGCTGATCGAAGGCTCGATCATTAACTCCAGCTACAGCGGAACGACCGAGTTCCTGACCAACGACAAAGGCGAAATGACCGAGGCTTGGTGTATTCAGGAGGGTACGATGACGGTTGCCCGCAACGGTGAAAACTATACGATTACGGCCAAATTCAAAGGTCTGCGCGCCGACCAGTCGGGCATTATCGCTTCTGCCGACCAGCTGGAAGAGGTGAACTATGTATACGAAGGTCCGATTGAGATCAACAACTCGGCCGACCCTGCCAGCAACATTACCGGTGACAAGGAACTGGGCACCATCACCAACATGGCCATGCTGCAGACGGCAGACCAGGGCAGCGGCGTAACGGGTTACTTCTACTACATCTGGGGCGACGGCATCGAGATCTCGGTAAGCGGCCAGAGCATCACGACCAAAGGCAGCGGCGATATGTTTGTACTGGGTCTGTTCGGTCCGGAATCGCTGGGCGACCGTCCTGCCGCAACCTTCAATATGGGTTCGATCTTCGGCACCGTTTATGCTGACCAGAACATTGCCATGCCGGCCAACCCGATGCCGCTGACCAATGGCATCAGCCCGCTGGAGGGTTGCTGGTATACCTACCTCCGGACGACGCAGGACGACCAGTCTACCTTGGACAACTGGGCAGGTGCCATGCCGAGTGTCGGTTCGGTGACGACCAGCAACGACGGCGACATCCACAAGGTCGTAATTGATTTCGTGGATCGCAACGGCAACAAGATCACGGGTACCTACGAAGGCGAACTGATGGGTGGTTCGGCTGCCGCAGGCTTCTACATGCCCTCCTACCCGATCTCGGCCGAGCTGGCCAACCCGGTTCTGCGTGCTTACAGAAAATAAGCCCACAAACCTTTGACACAACCCTGCGGGCGGTCTCTGCATGAGGCCGCCCGCTCTGTTTTTCGTGGCCGCACAAAATGCAGGCCGCCCCGTCGAATCGCCGGCAGGACCGCTCGTTTTCCGATATTTTTCATTACTTTTGTGCCGATTATCAACGGGTCTCTCCTGCCCGCTCCCATGCGGCGGAGGACCGATTGTCTAACCAATCACGGCACTGTATGGACGATGGCTGTTGTAAAAACAAAAATCGCGGCGGTATCCTATCTGAATACCGTGCCGTTCGTTTACGGCATCACCCACGCGGATAAGTTGGACGCGGAGCTGCTGCTTGCGCCCCCGGCGCAGTGCGCCCGCAACTACATGGACCGGAAAGCCGACATCGCGCTGGTTCCGGTCGGTTCGCTCCCGATGCTCGAAGATGCCGAAATCATAACGAACTACTGCATCGGCGCGGAGAAGAGCGTCCGCACCGTAACCGTCATGAGCAATGCCCCGATCGCCGAGACACGGCGGCTGTGGCTCGATTCCCACTCCATGACTTCGGCCCTGCTGGTCAAGATCCTGGCAGCCGAACTGTGGCACATCAATCCCGAATGGAAAGAACTGACCGACTATTCGGTAGTCAGTCATCCCGAGGAGGGCGACGCCTTTCTGCTCATCGGCGACAAGGTCTTTGACAACGAAGGACATTTCGCCTATACGTACGATCTGGCCGACTGCTGGCGCGAGTTGACCGGCAAGCCGTTCGTATTTGCCGTATGGGTGGCACGCAAAGGGATCGCTCCGGAGTTGATCGACGACCTCGAGGCTTCGCTTGAACTGGGCGTGGAACGCATCTGGGAGGCAGTCAACGAGAGCGAACACCGCAGCAAGGATTACGCCTACACCTACCTCACCGAAAACATCGACTTCCTGTTCGACTACCAGAAAAGGCAGGCGCTCGAACTCTACTGGGACAAAGGCCGCAAGTTCGTACCGCGGGCCAATCCCGGCTGAAGACCGGCCTAAGGGAAGGGACGGAGCCCGATCCGTCCGATCGATAATGACAGGGATCGCCTGCCCGGCAGCGACGGATCGTCGGATCCGCCACATCTGCGGGCTACGATCCGCATGTATCACCCGCAAGCCACCGGTCAGGACATGATAACGATTTACCTGAAACAATACAACAAGATTGTCCGCAACCCCGACCTCAAGATCTTCGAGGAGCTGGGTTACGACGACATCCTGTGGATCGACCTTTTCCGGGCCACGATCAAGGAGCAGAAGGAGGTGGAGAATTTCATGGAAATCAACCTCCAGAGCCGCCAGCAGGTCGAGGAGATCGAGACATCGTCGAAATACTCCGAGACGGAGAATGCGGTCTTCACCAACGCCGACTTCTTTGTCCACTCCCCCGAAGGCATCAGCGTGGAACCGGTTTCGTTCGTCATCAGCGAAGGCGTGCTCATCACGGTGCGCCAGTCGGAATTCCGCACCTTCACAGAAGCCGAGAAGCGGCTGCAGATCAATTCGCGCGCCTATTCGACGGGTTACCACCTGCTGGTCTCCATCCTGGAGATCCGTATCGATGCCGATGCGGATGCCGTCGAGGCGGTCTCGAAACAGATTGCCGCCCTGAGCAAGGACATCGGCCGTCGCGACAGCGTATCGCAGGAGGAGATCAAACACATCAACAACCTGCAGGAGACCACCATGATGATGCGTGAGGTGATCTTCGACCGACAGCGTCTGCTCTCGGGCATTCTCAAGAGCGAACGCTTCCCGAACGATATCTACCCGCGCCTGCAGTTGATGATCCGGGACGTGAACTCGATCGTCAGCCACGCCGACTTCAGTTTCGAACGACTCGACTTTCTGCGGGAAACGGCCCTCGGTCTGATCAACCTCGAGCTGAACAACACAACCAAGATCTTCACCATGGCATCGGTCTTCTTCATGCCGGCCACGCTGGTCGCCAGCATCTACGGCATGAACTTCCACTACATGCCGGAGCTGGACTGGAAGTTGGGCTATCCGGCCGCCATTCTGCTGATGATCCTCGTCTCGTTCATCTGCTACCGCTTTTTCAAACACAAGAAATGGCTCTGAGCGTGCAGCACCACGCCGGATCCGGATACAAAAAGCGCATGTCCCGACGGGACATGCGCTTTTGTTTTACGGACAATCCGATCAGAGCGACTGGATCGAAGTGGCCTCCACACCGGGAGCAATCTTGCCCACCAGCCCCTGGAGCACCTTGCCCGGGCCGAGCTCGGTGAAGGAAGTGGCTCCGTCGGCCACCATGTGCTGCACGCTCTGCGTCCAGCGCACCGGCGCCGTGAGCTGGGCAATCAGATTGGCTTTGATTTCGGCCGGATCGGTATGGGGCATGGCATCCACGTTCTGATATACCGGACATTTCGGAGCGACGATCACCGCCTCCTCGATCGCCTTGCTCAGCTCGGCACGGGCCGGTTCCATGAGCGGCGAGTGGAAGGCACCGCCAACGGCCAGACGCATGGCCCGTTTGGCTCCGGCAGCCTTCAGTGCGGCACAAGCCTTGTCCACGCTCTCGATCGAACCGGAGATAACCAGCTGACCGGGGCAGTTGTAGTTGGCGGCAACGACCACGCCTTCGGTTTCGGCGCAGATCTTCTCCACCGTCTCATCGGGCAGGGCAAGCACGGCCGCCATGGTCGAGGGGTTGAGTTCGCAGGCGCGCTGCATGGCCATCGCACGTTTCGACACCAGGCGCAGACCCTCCTCGAAGCTGAGGGCACCGGCAGCGACCAGGGCGCTGAATTCGCCGAGCGAGTGACCGGCCACCATGTCGGGATCGAACTGCGCACCAAGGCTCTTGGCCAGAATCACGGAGTGGAGGAAGATGGCCGGCTGGGTCACCTTCGTCTGTTTGAGTTCCTCGTCCGTACCGGCAAACATGATGTCGGTGATGCGGAATCCGAGAATTTCGTTCGCCCGCTCGAACAGGGCTTTTGCTTCGGGAATGTTGTCATAGAGATCCTTTCCCATGCCCACGAACTGGGCTCCCTGTCCCGGGAAGACAAATGCTTTTTTCATTATCTGTTTGTTTTGATGATAACGGCGTTACGGGACAAAAATAACAAAAATTACGATACGGTTACTCTTTCCGGCCGGAAGGAGACCGCCGGCCGGGGCGGAATAAAAATAGGAATTGCCGCAAATTTTTGCTAAAATTGCAGGTTGAATTACCCGCATGCGACGGTGCCTCAGCCCCGTCCATACACGTCATACACACCATCCCATGACCGCCATCATCTCCGTCTGCTACTACCTCATCCTGCTGATCTGGTCGTTGGCCTACTTCGTCTTCATGCTCGTGCTGTTTGCCCTCACGGTCGCCTTCGACCGCGAACGGGTCGCCCTGCATGCTGCATCGCGTTTCTGGGCGCGGAGCATCTTCCGGCTCAATCCGCTCTGGCGGCTGCACATCGAGGGACGCGAGGCGATCGACCCGCGGAAGGCCTACGTCATCACGGTCAATCACCAGTCCATGCTCGACATTCCGCTGATGTATGCCCTGCCGCGCCTCAACTTCAAGTGGGTGTCGAAGAAGGAGGTCTACAAATGGCCGCTGTTCGGCGTGGTGCTGTGGCTGCACGGCGACATCACGGTGGACACGAAAGGCTCGGTACGCAAAACGCTCGCCTTCATGGAGAAGGGACTGGAACACCTGCGCCGCGGCACCTCGGTCATCATCTTTCCGGAGGGCTCGCGCAGCCGTGACGGCGAGATCCACAACTTCAAGGAGGGGGCCTTCCTGCTGGCCCGCGAGGCGGGCGTACCCATCCTGCCCTGCGTGATCGACGGCGGCAAGACCTTCGCCCGGGGATGGCGGGTGAAACGCAACACCTTCACCATCCGCATCCTGCCCCCCGTACCGGCCGAAACGGTGCGGGCTACGGAGACGCGCGACCTCATGTCCGACGTGCGCAGCCGGACCATCGAAACCCTGCAGGCGATCCGCCGCCGGACGGACGCCCCCATGACCCAAACCGAAGATACACTTTAACCGAATGGCAGACAATACGCACAACGGCTCGGCCGCCTATACCGACGACAGCATCCAGACCCTGGCGTGGAACGAACACATCCGCCAGCGTCCGGGCATGTATGTGGGTCGGTTCGGCGACGGCAGTCAGTCCGACGACGGCATGTATGTCCTCATCAAGGAGGTGATGGACAACTCCATCGACGAGTACATGATGGGATACGGCAAGACGATCGACGTCCGCATCGAAGGGCGCCGTGTCACGATCCGCGACTACGGCCGCGGCATTCCGCTCAACAAGTTGGCGGATGCCGTCTCGAAGATGAACACCGGCGGCAAGTTCGGCGACAGCGAGACGTTCCACAAGTCGGTGGGACTGAACGGCGTCGGCGTCAAGGCCGTCAACGCCCTCTCCAGCGAGTTCACCGTGCGGAGCATCCGCGACGGACGGGCGCGCACGGTGAGCTTCTCGCGCGGCTACGAACAGTCCGACCGCTGGGAGGAGAACGTGAACGAGAAGAACGGCCTGTGGGTGAGCTTCGTGCCCGACGACGATCCCAAGATCTTCGGCGACTATGCCTACAACTACGAGTTCATCGAGCCGATGCTCCACCGCTACACCTACCTGAATCCGGGACTCACGGTGCGCTTCAACGACAAGACCTTCTTCTCGAAGAACGGTCTGCTCGACCTGCTCAACGACAACCTCTCCGAGGAGCCGCTCTACCCGCCGATCCACCTCACCGGCCAGGACATCGAGGTAGTCATCACCCACGGCAGCGGCTACGGCGAGACCTACTATACCTTCGTCAACGGCCAGTACACCACCCTCGGCGGCACCCACCTGACAGCTTTCCGCGAGGCGGTGGCCAAAACGGTCAAGGAGTTCTTCAAGAAGGACTACGACCCGGCCGACGTGCGCACCTCGATCATCGCGGCACTAAGCATCAAGGTCGAAAACCCGATGTTCGAGAACCAGCCCAAGACCAAGTTCGGTTCGAAGGACGTGGCACCGAACGGTCCGTCGGTGCGCAACTTCATCGTCGACTTCGTCAAGGAACGGCTCGACGACTACCTGCACATGCACCCCGAGACGGCCGACATCCTCGGCAAGAAGGTAGCCGCCAACGAGAAGGAGCGCAAGGCCATATCGGGTGTCCAGAAGAAGGCCCGCGAGATGGCCAAGAAGGTGAGCCTCAACAACAAGAAGCTCCGCGACTGCAAGATTCACCTCAACGACGAGAAGAACGCCCGCCGGTTCGACACGATGATCTTCATCACGGAGGGCAACTCGGCCAGCGGTTCGATCACCGCCAGCCGCGACGTGCAGACGCAGGCGGTCTTCTCCCTGCGCGGCAAGCCGCTCAACAGTTTCGGCCTGACCAAACGGGTCGTGTACGAGAACGAGGAGTTCAACCTGCTACAGGCAGCCCTCAACATCGAGGAGGACATCGGCAACCTGCGCTACAACAAGGTCATCATCGCCACCGATGCCGATGTGGACGGCATGCACATCCGCATGCTGATCATGACCTTCTTCCTGCAGTTCTTCCCGGACGTGATCCGCAACAACCACCTCTTCGTGTTGCAGACCCCGCTCTTCCGCGTGCGCAACAAGAAGGAGACGATCTACTGCTACAGCGAGGAGGAGAAACAGAAGGCGATCCACAAGCTCGGGGCCAATCCGGAGATCACCCGGTTCAAAGGTCTGGGCGAGATCTCGGCCGACGAGTTCAAGGAGTTCATCGGCGAAAACATGCGGCTCGAACAGGTGCGGCTGACCAAAGAGGACCCCATCCACGACATGCTGGAGTTCTACATGGGCAAGAACACCTACGACAGGCAGTCCTTCATCATCGACAACCTGCGTATCGAGGCCGACTACATCGACGAACTGATTTAGCCACAACGACAACCATCCGATAACCCGCACGGCGCAGCGGCCCGTGCATGCATGAAAAGATGAGCAGACACACCCAAGACGAAACGCCGGACATGACCGACCTGTCCGACACCCCGATCGGCGAGGCAACCGACACGGAGGAGGAGACCCCGGATACCGCCGACATGGAGGAGGACGAACTCCCGGCCGCCGAAAGCGGTACGGGCCGCCGCATGTCCGAAAAGTTTGCCCGGCTGACCGAAGCGGGCAGCAACCGCTACCGGTTGACGGGCATGTACAAGGACTGGTTCCTCGACTATGCCTCCTACGTCATCCTCGAACGCGCCGTGCCGCATGTCGAAGACGGTCTGAAGCCCGTCCACCGACGCATCCTGCACGCCATGCGGCGCATCGACGACGGCCGCTACAACAAGGTGGCCAACATCATCGGCCAGACCATGCAGTACCACCCCCACGGCGACGCCTCCATCGGCGACGCCCTCGTGCAGTTGGGACAGAAGGAGCTGCTGATCGACACGCAGGGTAACTGGGGCAACATCCTCACGGGAGACAGCGCTGCCGCCCCGCGTTACATCGAGGCACGGCTGAGCAAGTTCGCCATGGAGGTGGTCTTCAATCCCAAGACGACCGAATGGATGCTCTCCTACGACGGCCGCAACCAGGAACCGGTCACGCTGCCGGTCAAGTTTCCGCTGCTGCTGGCCCAGGGCGTGGAAGGCATCGCCGTCGGCCTGGCCTCGAAAATCCTGCCCCACAACTTCAACGAGTTGCTCGACGCCTCGATCGCCTGCCTGCGCGGGGAGCCGTTCACCCTCTCCCCCGACTTCCAGACGGGCGGCCTAATCGACGTCTCGCGTTACAACGACGGTCTGCGGGGCGGTTCGGTCAAGATCCGCGCCCGCATCGTCAAACTCGACAAGCGGACGCTGGCCATCACCGAGATTCCCTACGGCACCACCACCGAATCGATCAAGGAGTCGATCATCAAGGCCAACGAAAAGGGCAAGATCCGCATCAAAAAGGTGGACGACAACACGGCCGAAAAGGTCGAGATCATCGTCCACGTCAGCAACGAGGAGTCGGCCGACAAGACCATCGACGCCCTGTATGCCTTCACCGACTGCGAGGTCTCCATATCGCCCAATGCCTGCGTCATCTCCGACGACAAGCCCCACTTCATCGGCGTGAGCGACATTCTGCGCCGGAGCGCCGACCGCACCCGCTCGCTGCTCGGTGCCGAACTGCGCATCCGGCTGGGTGAACTGGACGAGGAGTGGCACATGGCCTCGCTGGAGCGCATCTTTATCGAAAACAAGATGTACCAGGCCATCGAGGGCAAGACCTCGCGCGAAGCGGCCTACGATGCGGTGGACGAACGGCTGGAACCGTTCAAGAAACTGCTGCGCCGCGAAGTGACGCGCGAGGATGTCATCAAATTGACCGAACTGCGCTTCATCCGCATCTCGAAATACGATTCGGCCAAGGCCGACAACCAGATCAAGGCCATCGAAGCCGAAATGGAACAGGTGCGCTACGACCTCGACCACCTGACCGACTACACGGTGAACTGGTACCGGAAAATCAAGGAGAAATACGGCAAGGGGCGCGAGCGGCGCACCGAGATCCGGGCCTTCGACAGCATCGAGGCGACCAAGGTGGTCGTGGCCAACGCCAAACTCTATGTCGATCGCAAGGGCGGTTTCTTCGGCATCGGCAACGCCATGAAGAAGGACGAATTCGTCTGCGACTGTTCGGACATCGACGACGTGATCGTCTTCACCGAAGAGGGCAACTACAAGATTACCAAGGTCTCCGACAAGGCCTTCTATGCCCCCGGCATCCAGTACATCGGCATCTTCAAGCGCAACGACGAACGCACCATCTACAACGTGCTCTACCGCGACGGCGAAAAGGGCGCCATCATGATGAAGCGGTGCGCCATCAAGGGCATCACGCGCGACAAGGAGTACACCATCACCAAGGGCACGCCGGGCAGCCGCATTCTCTACATGAGCGTGAACCCCAACGGCGAGGCCGAGGTGCTGAAGATCATGTTCAAGCAGCGCACGCGTCTCAAGAAGGCGATTGTCGATCTGGACTTCAGCAAACTGGCCATCAAGGGGCGCAGTTCGCAGGGCAACCTCTTCTCGCGCTATGCCATCCACAAGATCCAGGTCAAGGAGCGGGGCGCCTCGACACTGGCCGGTCAGAACGTCTGGTTCGACGAGGACATCATGAAACTCAACACGGACGGACGCGGCCGGCTGCTGGGCGAATTCGAGGGCGATGACCGCATCATCGTCTTCACCTCCGGCGGCCGTTACTACACGACCGGCTTCGATACGGGGCACCACTTCCCGACCGACACGCTGCGGGTCGAAAAATACGATCCGCACCGCATCTACAGCGCCGCCTATTTCGACGGCGAGAGCCGCTACCACTACCTGAAACGGTTTATGGCCGAGGTGAGTGACAACAAGATGCAGCCCTTCATCGACGACGAGAACAGCCGTTCGCATCTGGACGGACTGTGCGCCGACCACTATCCGCAGCTGGAAGTCACCTACGGAGGCGCCCACAAGAACCGCCCGGCCGACCGCATCGACGTGGAGCAGTTCATCGGCGTCAAGAGCCACCGGGCCAAAGGCAAGCGCATCACCACCTACGAGGTGGCCTCGCTCCGCTTCATCGAACCGCTGCGTCCCGATCCGACGGAACCCGACCCGGAGGCGTCCGAGGAGACGCCGGCCACCGAACCGGCCGCTGCCGCTCCGGAAGCCGCACAGCCTGCCGCTCCGGCTCCCGCACCGGGTCCCCGCACCGTCCAGAAAACCACGGTCACCGTGGCGGATGACGACCTGATCATCGAACGTTCCGAGGACGAGGAGGAGCCGGCAGCAGACGACCCGGCCCAGCTCAACCTGTTCTGATTTCCGTTCACTACGGTCACGGTACCTGCCAGCCAGGCATCCGTGACCTTTTTTTATTCACTCCACCTACTTGTTATGATTCTCTATCTGGTTGGTTTCATGGGCTGCGGCAAGAGTTCCATCGGCCGCCGCCTGGCCGAACGCACGGGCTTCGCCTTTGCCGACACGGACCGCATGGTCGAAGAGACAGCCGGCCGCACCATCCCCGAAATTTTCGCTACCGACGGAGAGGCCGCCTTCCGCGCCATGGAGAGCGCCGCACTGCGCAGCATCTCCGACGAAGGCAATACGATCGTCGCCACGGGCGGCGGTACCCCCTGCAACCCCGAAAATCTCGCCTGGATGAAGGCGCACGGCCACAGCGTCTATATCTCCATCACGGCCGACTACCTCTACCGCATCCTCTATACCCGCCGTCAGCGGCGTCCCAAACTGGCCGGACTGAACGACGAAGAGCTACTCCGCTACATCCGCACCACCCTGGCCGAACGGGAACCGTACTACACCCAGGCATCGGCCACCATTGAATGTACCGGCGCCAGCGACCGCTACATCATCGACCACATCCTCTTCTACCTCGACCACCTCACCGCCGCCGACCGCCCCACCTCCCGCTGACGTCGGCACGATCTACCGTTTTTCAACGATTTGTTCCTAAAAAAGGCTCCATATTCTTGCAATCATGCAGAATAATTATTAGATTTGAGAGATGGATCCCCCAATTAGGATTAATCCCTCATTCCTAAACAACAGCACAACAATTAACCTTAAACGACAAATTCGTATGAAAAACCTGTACGCAAGCTTGAAGGCCATCGTTTGCCTGGCGGCTCTGACCGCACTCGGGTGTACCCAACCGGCAGAAAATAGCTGGCTCCAGCTCGATCGGGCCGAAGCAACGCTTCCGAGCACCGGCGAAACGTCGCTGACCATCAACGTCGACGCCTCGTCCTCCAACTGGACGGTAACCCCGGAAGCCTCCTGGGTCACCGTTTCCGAACAAACGGCCAATACGGTCGTTCTCACGGCAGGCGAAAACGACAATATCGAACGTTCGACCCAGGTTGTCTTTTCGCTGGGCGATACCAAAACCGCGCTGACCATTCACCAGCTCGAGCGGGCCGGCCTTCCCTCCCACTTCCGCAAATTCGACGAATACCATGATGCAGTCATCTCTCCCTCCGGCACCTACATTACAGCCATGCGCGGTGGCTCCCAAAACGGCACATATGTTTATGACGTTTACCTGGTAGAGGTTGCAACCGATGCCAGAACCTATGTCGGCACCTATGCTTATGAGCTCTCGGCCCCGTTCTGCGTGACCGATGACGGTTCGATGATGTTCTATGCCAATGCCTGGGTCAATACGGCGGTCATGGAACCAGATGGCACCGATCTCATCCTCTCCTACCCTGAATTAGGTCTTGGCACTCCGCGTATCAGCTGCGTCTCGACCGACGGACGTATCTGGGGCGGTTATTTCGACGGCTCGGCCGACGGAGCAGTTCCCTACCGTTTCGTTGACGGCGTACCGACCGACCGTCTCGAGGTACCCGATACGAATTTCCGCGGCGCACCCCGCAAAAAAGGCGATACGGCCGGTTTCCAACTACGCGGTGGCTCGGCCGACGGTTCGATGTTTTATGGTACCTCGTGGGACAACTTTGACTACGGCATGTGCTATTGGGACAAGCAAGGAAAATTCCACTGGGTTGGCGGCGACCGTCACAAGACATCTACCCATGAAACCGTCGACAAATATGGCAATCCGAAAACCGTCTATTGCGTCGACTGGGGCGTACAGTGCCAGGCCGAGCTGTACAAAATGAGTCCGAACGGCAAATACATCGGTTGTATGATCTATCAGGAGACCTTCGACGAAGCACAGGGTGCCGCTCTGGGCTCAACAACCGGCTGCGCCGTTTACGATACCGAAACGGATGAACTGATCATGATGCCTTCGGGTGCTACGGTCATGAGTATCACCAACAGCGGCTTGGCCGTGATTGCCGACAGCGCACCGATTGGCAGTACGACGATCTATGACCTGAATGCCGGTGCCGTACTGGGTGACAGTGCAGACTGGGTGCTTGAGAATTTCGGCATCGACATCTCCAACACGGGTTGCTTCGTAACGGGCATTTTCGGCGAAAACGACGATGTCGTATTCGGCAACTACTTGCCGGATGCCGATATGATGGTCTACAACTTCTGGTATGCCGCCAAAAACAAATAAATACCATAAGACCATATGCCATAAGAAGGGGTGCGATGATGATCGCACCCCTTTTTCTTTTGACC
>DHCMC07803__coassemble_801_pt1 | contig 27383 bp, 22 predicted proteins | sample DHCMC07803__metabat2_low_PE_023 | metagenome-assembled genome bin DHCMC07803
GTGGTGATAAGATTGTCTCAAAACGAATCATACACCCCAACGTAATCAGCTAATTGTCAAACAACAATAAAAAAATCATTTAAAATTTACTCCATTTTTTATGAAAATCAGAAACTGCGAAACGCGCATGCCCTACTGCGCTCCACAGATTGAGTACATCTGCGTACAGACCGAACAAGGCATTGCCCTGTCGGGAACCGTAGGCGACCACCAGGAAGGAGGCGAGTTGACGCCCACCTCCGACAGCTATGTTCAATTCTAATGCTAACCTTGCTTATCTGATTATGAACATCAACTTTCTGAAAGGAGCAGCCGCTTCGGTCCTGCTCGCCCTGACTGCCTGTGCGCAGCCCGCACAGCAAACCGATCCTGTCGCATTGCGCACGATCGATCTCTTCATCGGTGCCGACAAAGCCGAGACCCTGGCGGCCGATGGCACCCGCATCTCCTACGACGAATCCGTTGAAGCCAACTGGGAAGCCGGCGACGTCATTTCCGTTTTCGCCGTCACCAGCGACAGCCAGATTCACCACGCCGAGCTGACCGCTCAGGAGGCCGGCCGCCAGACCGGTTTCGAGGGTCAGATTTCCATCCCCGTTTCGAACGCCGACGTAACCATCGACCGCATCTATGCCTACTACAACGGTGCAAACATCAACGTCACCCCGAACATTGCCCACGGATCGCTCTCCTTTACCCTTCCGACCGAGCAGAACGGCGACCACTCCGCCCACAACCTTGGCCTGGCCGTAATGGAAGGCCCGTGGAACGTTACCGCTGACGCTCAGGAACTCGTTATCGACGAGGTCATCAATTTCACCCCGTTCTTCACCCGTCTGGACGTCATCGTAAACAATCTGCCGGAGAACGAGCAGATCAAATACATCACCCTCAGCCTCGACGGGTACAACTTCGCCACGGACGCTACGGTAAACTTCTCCGACCTGAGTTTTTCGTCGGATCAGTTCGCCGAGACGGCCATCTACCTGCGTGCCGACGCCGAGAACGACCTCACCTACGGCATGGCCAGCATCATCCCGATCAAGTTCACGGCCGCCACGCAACTGAACGTAGAGGTTGTAACCTACTCGACAATGGATCCCACGGCCGGCTCGCTCTGCAAGGTTTCCTTCAACACGCCGAACGAACTGGCTCCCTCGACGCGCTACAGACTGAACATCGACTTCGGCACAGCTGCCTCGGAGGAGGTGAAATTCCTCGATTCGAGCAACTTCGTGGAGGCGATCAACAACAACAAGAGCGGCAACTACGTGCTGACCGAGGACGTTACGTTCTCCTCTTTCCCGAACATCACCGACTTTGCCGGCACGTTCGACGGTGACGGCCACACGATCGACCTGACCGCTGTCGGCAGCGTATCCAACCCGCAGGCCGGCGTCTTCGGCAACACGACGGGCGATGCTTCCGTATCCAACGTAACGATCAACGCAGGTACCCTCGACGGCAACGCCGGCGACGGCGGCCTGATCGTCGGTCTGGTTGAGTCCGGCACCCTCACGCTCGACAACGTACACGGCTCGGGCAACATCACGGCCAGCCGTCACGACGACGCTACGCACATGTTCGGCGGCGGCCTGGTAGGCTTCGTACCGAACAATGCGGCGCTGGTTGCCACCAACTGCTCCTTCACCGGAACCATCTCGATCGACCAGTCCGGTTACTACGGCTATGTAAAGAACTCGTACGTCGGCGGTATTGTCGGTTCGGTCGAGACGGGCGGCGGCATTGTTGTCGGCGGCTCATACAGCGGCAACGAACTCGGCGGAGCATCCCGGATCACCAACTGCACGGTAACGAACGCCGCGCTCACCAATGTCCGCGGATCCGGCGCAATCATCCCCGGCGAGACCGAGTTCTACACGGGCGGCATTGCCGGTCGCTGCACGGGCCTGATCAAAGACTGCTCGGTAGAGAACGTAACGATCACGGCCGAGAGCGCCGAAGACGGTTCGCGCCGTCAGGCCAAACCGATCGTCGGCAACGACTGGAACGAATACGTGGATAACGCCAACAATACCTACACCAACGTGGTAATCAACGGCGGCAACGCCCGTACCGGTGTCTACAACGGTACCCGCGCGGCCGGCACGGATGTCCCCTCGTATTCGGATTTGTAGGGATAACCTGTTTTTGAATCTTTTTTCCGGAGAGCGACCCGTTTGGGTCGCTCTCTTCATTATACCAGCCCCCTCGCTTCCGCCCCTTCCAGACCCTGACCTCCGCTAAAAAGCTACTTACACACTGGACGACAACCTGTTACAAATAAGTATAAATACCCATTTTTCACCAAAATCGTGGCTGTCCGTCCGCCGATAGGCCGGATTTCGCTATTTTTATTGCGTTTTTCAGACACTTTTCTACGATGATTGACTTTCTGACCCTGCCCTCGCCGTGCTACATCCTGGACGAACAATCACTGCTCCGCAATATGGCCGTGATCGACAAAGTACGCCACGCGACCGGTGCAGAGATCATCGTCGCCCTAAAGGCATGCGCCATGTGGCGCATCTTCCCGACCCTCCGCGAACACTCCGACGGGGCAACGGCCAGCTCGGCCGCCGAAGCCCGTCTGGTGCTGGAGGAGTACGGCTGCAAGACCCACACCTACGCTCCGGTCTATACGGATGCCGATTTTCCCGAGATCCTGCGCTGCAGCGACCACATCACCTTCAACTCGCTCAACCAGTGGCAGCGTTTCGGCGCCCGCGCCCGTGCGGCAGGCGTCTCGTGCGGCCTGCGGGTCAATCCGCTCTACTCGACCGTCGAGACCGACCTCTACAATCCGGCCGCACCTGACTCCAGGCTCGGCATCCATGCCGAAGAGCTGCCGGCGCTGCCCGACGGCATCGAGGGCATCCATTTCCACACGCTTTGCGAATCGCGTCCGGACGATCTCGAAGCGACGCTCACCGCCTTCGAGCAGCGATTCGGCCACCTGCTCCCGCAGGCCAAATGGGTCAATATGGGAGGCGGCCATCTGATGACGGCCGAAGATTATGACGAGAACCGGCTGATCGACATCCTGCGCGGCTTCCGCCAGCGGTGGCCCCACCTGCGGGTCATTCTCGAACCCGGCAGCGCCTTCACCTGGCGCACGGGCTGGCTGACCTCCACGATCCAGGACATCGTCCACAACGGCGGCGTCCATACGGCCATGCTCGACGTATCGTTCGCCTGCCACATGCCCGACACGCTCGAAATGCCCTACAAACCGGCCATCATCGGCGCACACGACCCCCGCGAAGGCGAAACCCGCTGGCGCATGGGCGGCAACTGCTGCCTGGCGGGCGACTACAAGGGCGACTGGGCCTTCGACCGCGAGCCGCAGATCGGCGACCGGATCGTCTTCGAGGACATGATCCACTACACGATGGTCAAGACCACCATGTTCAACGGCGTCAGCCACCCCTCGATCGCCATCCTCCACACGGACGGCCGCTGCGAGGTGGTCCGCCGCTTCGGCTACGAGGATTTCCGCAACCGCATGTCGTAATTCAGCAACACAGAAAAAGACTCAACATATGGACAACTTTACCCCGACCCAATATCAGCTCCGCTGCGTGGCTACCGACCACCTCTTCGAGGATGACGGTCTGGCGCTGGAAGACCCCCAGTGCAAATGCGCCTCGCTCATCCGCACGGAGTATGCCAAGAAACAGATCGAAGTCCGCGACAACTCCTACGGACTCTACAAATATTGCGACTGGCTGCCCGTACGGCGCATGCTGAAGGGCTCGGCCGCTCCGGTCACCTACAAGAGCAAGGGGCTGGCCGAGGCAATCGGTCTGGAGAACCTCTACATTACCTTCAGCGGCTACTGGCCCGCCATCGGCGCCGCCATGACCACCTGCTCCTTCAAGGAGACCGAGGCATACAGCGTCTGCGGCCGGTTCGACGAATCGAAGGGGCGCATCCTCGTGGTGGCCTCGGCCGGCAACACGGCCCGCGCCTTTGCCAAAGTCTGCTCGGAAAACAACATTCCGCTGCTGCTCTGCGTCCCGGAGGACAACTTGGACGCACTGTGGTTTGAGGCTCCGCTCAACGACTGCGTCAAGCTGATCTCGGTCCAGAAGGGAGCCGACTATTTCGACGCCATCCACCTGAGCAACACGGTGCTCAAGTCGCACCGGTTCGTGGCCGAGGGCGGCGCCAAGAACATCGCCCGCCGCGACGGCATGGGTACGACCGTCCTTTCGGCCGCCACCTTCATCGGCCGCATTCCCGACTACTATTTCCAGGCGGTCGGCAGCGGTACGGGAGCCATCGCCGCATGGGAAACGGCCCAGCGACTGGCCGCCGACGGCCGGTTCGGCGAGAATCACATGCACCTGATGGTGTCCCAGAACGCCCCCTTCGTCCCGATGTACGATGCATGGCGCGCCCGCTCGCGCGAACTGTTCGCCTACGACGACCACCATGCCCGCCGCGACGCCGCGATCATCGACGCCAAGGTGCTCTCCAACCGCAAGCCGCCCTACAGCCTGGCCGGCGGTCTGTTCGATGCGCTGACCGCAACGGACGGCGACTTCTTCGTCTCGACGAATGCCGCCCTGCGCAAGGCCTCGCGCCTGTTCCAGCAGACGGAAGGAATCGACATCCACCACGCGGCCGCCGTTGCCGTCGATTCGCTGCTGCAGGCCGTCAAAACCGGCAAGGTAGCCAAGGATGCCACCGTCATGCTCAACATCACGGGCGGCGGCGAGCAGCTCTTCAAGAAAAACAAACAGATGTGGTACCTCAAACCGGCCATCGTCTTCCCGCTGACGGCCAAGGAGTCCGACATCATCGCCCGCACGGAGGCACTGTTCGCCTGACGACAGCGCATTGCATCATCTCCGAAGACCGGCCATTGTGGCCGGTCTTCGTCGTTTTCACGCCGGACGACCGAGCGTCAGCCGCCTCTCCCGTTGCGAAAGTGGCAAAATAGCCGTACTTTTGCACGTTGTATGGCGCTGTCCGCCACAGGACCTACCTCCGCGCCATACCCGTACTCCGAACCCCGACGGTTCGCCAAAATACAGATATCATGCGATTCACCGAACTCGATCTCGACGAAAACATACTCACGGCCCTCGACGACATGCGCTTCGAGGAGATGACCCCCGTTCAGGAGGCCACCATTCCCGTCATTCTGGAAGGACGCGACGTCATCGGATGCGCCCAGACCGGCACCGGCAAGACGGCGGCCTACACGCTGCCGCTGCTCGACCGCCTCACCCGCGAGGGCAACCCCGACAATGTCATCAAATCGGTCATCATCGTGCCCACGCGCGAACTGGCCCAGCAGATCGACCAGCAGTTCCAGGGTTTCTCCTACTACCTCTCCGTATCGACCACCGTCGTGTACGGCGGCGGCGACGGCAAAGGATGGGATCTCCAGAAACGGGGCATGCGCATGGGGTCAGACGTGGTGATCGCCACGCCGGGCCGCATGATCGCCCACCTGCAGAACAGCGGCATCGACCTCTCGCACGTCGAGTGTCTGATCCTCGACGAAGCCGACCGCATGCTCGACATGGGTTTCAGCGACGACATCATGAAGATCGTCTCCTACATGCCCGCCGAGCGGCAGACGGTCATGTTCTCGGCCACCCTGCCGCCCAAGATCCGCGAGCTGGCCAAGACCATCCTCCGCAACCCGGCCGAAATCAACATCGCCGTATCGAAACCCAACGAGGCCATCGACCAGTCGGCCTACATCTGCTACGAAAACCAGAAGCTGGACATCATCCGCGACATGTTCTCCCACCCGACCCACTCGAAAACCATCATTTTTTCCTCCTCCAAACAGAAGGTCAAGGAGCTGGCCCACACCCTCAAGCGCATGAAGCTGAACGTGGCCGCCATGCACTCCGACCTGGAGCAGGCCCAGCGCGAGGAGGTGATGCTGGCCTTCAAGAACAACAAGGTGGACATTCTGATCGCCACCGACATCGTGGCGCGCGGCATCGACATCGAAGACATCGGTCTGGTCATCAACTACGACGTGCCCCACGACCCCGAGGATTACATCCACCGCATCGGCCGCACGGCGCGTGCTGCGGCAACGGGTGCCGCCGTCACTTTCGTGAACGAAAAGGAACAGGGCAAATTCCACCGGATCGAACGCTTCATCGAGCGCGACATCCGCAAGGCCGAACTGCCTGCTTCGGTCGGTGCGGGACCGAAATATGCCCCCGAGGAGAGCGAATCGGGCTCCGGACGACGCCGCAAACGCTCCGGCAAGAGCGACCGCCAGCCGGGACGGGGCGACAAACCGCGCAGCGAACGCCGCACGGAGGGCAAGGGCAAACGCCAGCCCCGCAACGACGCCGAAGCACGCCCGGCAACCCCGGCCGAAGCCACACCCTCTGTCGCCGAGGCCGCCCCTCAACCCGCTCCGACCGACACGGCTGCGCAGGAGAATCCGCACGGCGAGGCAGCCAAACGGCGCCGCCGTCACCGCGGTGGCCGACGCCACCGCCGCCCGGAGAACGGCACCCCGGCCAAACAACACACCGAACCGGCTGCCGCTCCGCAGGAGTAAAAGCACCCCGTGTACCACAGGAGGGGAGTGTCCGCAGACACTCCCCTCCTTGCTTATTGCCCACTCTCTCCGGCACGCATCCACCCACCGGTTCCCTGCCACCGTTCCTCAACCCGCTCCGACCAGCACGGCTGTACAGGAGAATCCACACGGCAAGGCAGCCAAACGGCGCCGCCGTCACCGCGGTGGGCGACACCACCGCCGCCCGGAGAACGGCACCCCGGCCGAACAGCGCACCGAACCGGCCGCCACTCCACCGCCCCGCTCCCGCTGTTGCGACCGTCTTCGGCAACCGCATCCGCCCGTCACGCCTGCCGGGAAGGCATAAAAAAAGAGGTTCCGATTGTGTCGGAACCTCCGCTCTCAGTTGGCCTACCTGGACTCGAACCAGGAACGACAGGACCAGAATCTGTAATGTTACCATTACACCATAGGCCAATGTTTCTCTGAAAAAGCGAGGCAAAGATAAGGGGAGTTTTTTATTTCTGCAACACTTCCGTCATCTTTTTTAGTTCAAAATTGCATTTTCCCGCCATCAGTCGCTCTTTTTCCCGGTCCGGGCGATGCAACGGCCCCGTTTTTCGCTACCTTTATGGAAACCCTCAAACTCTTGCGCCCATGAAAAAGATACTGATCGCTGCCCTGGCCGTCATAGTGGTTACGGCCCTGGCCATCACCTGCCCCGACCGGGAGAAACACGTCGAGGCGATCGAATCGGTCTTCGACTACGTCGCCCAGCGCTCCGCCCAGGAGCCCGGCAGCCTCTTCGACGGCCAATACCTCGACGCCCTCTTCCTCTCCCGCATCGCCTCGGCCGCCATCGACCCGTTCCTCAAGGTGGACAACTACTTCGTGGTCAGCATTGGACGGATCACCCTGCCCGACACAAAGCCGCAGGTCGTGTCGGTCGGCGTGTTCGGCCACGTCTTCACCCTCAACAAGCAGAAGGTCTATGAATCGCTGACGGGCGAATAACCCCGCTCCTGCGAGGGGGCATGCCCGCCGCATCGCCCCGCTGTCACGCAACGAGCGGCTGCCCTTTCGGGACAGCCGCTCGTTTTGATTCCGTATAGAAGGCGCAATTAGTCCACCTCCAGATCGACGTCGAACTTCTCGACCCAGGGCAGGCCGCGTTCGCCGATCTCGGCCATGAAGGGATCCGGATCAAACTCCTCCACATTGAAGACACCCGGTTTGCGCCACAGTCCGCGTGCGAACATCTCGGCACCGAGGGCGGCCGGTACGCCCGTCGTGAAGCTGACGGCCTGCGTTCCGGTCTCCTTGTAGGCTTTCTCGTGGTCGCAGTTGTTGTAGATATAGTAGGTGTGCTCCTTGCCGTCCTTGAGGCCCTTGATGCGGCAGCCGATCGAGGTTTTACCCGTATAGTGCTCGCCGAGCGACTTGGGATCGGGCAGCACGGCCTTGAGGAACTGAATCGGCACGATCTCCACACCGTTGTACATGATCGGATCGATACGGGCCATGCCGATATCCTGAATCACGCGCAGGTGAGTCAGATACTCCTGTCCGAAGGTCATCCAGAAACGGGCGCGCTTGATGGTCGGATAGTTCTTCACGAGCGACTCCAGCTCCTCGTGGTAGATCACGTAGGACTCGCGCTCGCCGATCTCCGGATAGTGGAGGCCCTTGTGGATTTCATGGGGTTCGGTCTCCACCCACCGGCCGTTCTCCCAGTACTTGCCGCGCTGGGTCACCTCACGGATGTTGATCTCCGGATTGAAGTTGGTGGCGAAGGCCATGCCGTGGTTGCCGGCGTTGCAATCCACGATGTCGAGGTAGTGGATCTCGTCGAAGTGGTGCTTGGCGGCATAGGCGGTGTAGATCGACGTCACGCCGGGGTCGAAGCCGCAGCCGAGAATGGCCGTCAGCCCCGCCTCGCGGAAACGGTCGCGGTAGGCCCACTGCCACGAATATTCGAAGTGCGCCTCGTCCTTGGGTTCGTAATTGGCCGTATCGAGGTAGTTCACGCCGCACTCGAGGCAGGCGTCCATGATCGTCAGATCCTGATAGGGCAGCGCCACATTGATGACGATGTCGGGACGGAAAGCACGCATCAGTGCGGTCAGCTCCTCGACGCTGTCGGCATCCACCCGTGCGGTCTTGATGCGGTCGCCGCCTACGGCTGCGGCAATGTCGTCGGCTTTGCTTTTGGTGCGGCTCGCCAACATGATCTCGCTGAATACGGGACTGGCGGCTACCTTGTGCGCTACGACGGTACCCACACCGCCCGCACCGATTATCAGTACTTTGCTCATTTTGGAATGGTGTATTGTGTTTGTATTAAACATCCGGCCGCCGGCACCCCGCCGGTCGTACCGTTCTACAAATATACTCATTTTTCCGCATCCTCCCCGCCGAAGTGCGTTTTGTATACGATTTGTCACCCTTCCGCAACATCCGCCGCCGCTCCGACGGGAAAGCGCCGCCCCGCCTCCGGCGAAAAACGGCCGCCGACAGACCGGAAACACGCCGATTGGCTTATCTTTGTCTGTCAGCACAAGGCATCGCCCCGCACCGTCATGAACCTGCTCGAAATCGCCGGCGTCGTCACCGGACTGCTCTACCTCTGGTTTGAATACCGCGCCAGCATCTGGCTGTGGCCGGTCAGCGTCGTGATGCCCGCCCTCTACCTCTTCGTCTATTACGAATCGGGGTTCTATGCCGACATGGCGATCAACGGCTACTACCTGATCGCCAGTGCCTACGGCTGGATTTCCTGGAGCAGACGGCGGAACGATGCCCGGCCGCTCCCCATCTCCCGCACGCCGCGCCGCCTCCTGCTGCCGCTGGGCCTCGTCACCGCGCTCTGCTTCGCTGCGACGGCCGTATTGCTGGTCCGCTACACGGACAGCACGGTACCCTACGGCGACAGCTTCACCACCGCCCTCAGCGTGGCCGCCCTGTGGATGCTCTCGCGCAAATACGCCGAACAGTGGCTGGTGTGGATCGTGGTGGATGCGGTCAGTGCGGGACTCTACTTCTACAAGGGGCTCTACCCGACCGGAGGGCTCTACCTGCTCTACGCCATCGTGGCGGTAGCGGGTTATTTCAAATGGCTGAAACTGATCCGACAAGATGAACAAACTCCCCTACCCGATGCCTGATACCGCCACCGTCTACGACGCGGTCATCCTCGCCGACGGCGACTACCCCGAGGCGGGGCTGCCGGCCGCCGTGCTGCGCAATGCCCGCCATGTGGTCTGCTGCGACGGCGCGGCGGACCGCTATGCCGCCCACGGAGGCACCCCCTCGGCCATCGTCGGCGACGGCGACTCGGTGAGCCGCGCCACGACCGAACGGTTTGCCGACCGTTTCGTGCGGATCGGCGAACAGGAGACCAACGACCTCTCCAAGGCTTTCCGCTACTGTCTCGCGCAGGGCTACACCCGCCTGGCCATTCTCGGCGCCACCGGCCGCCGCGAAGACCACACCCTCGGAAACATCGGCCTGCTGCCCGACTATGTCCGCCAGGCCGACATCCGCCTGCTCACCCCCTACGGGGTCTTCGACGCCATCCACAACCGTACGGCCTTTGCCAGTTTCGCCCGTCAGCAGGTCTCCCTCTTCACCCTCTCGCCCGCCACACGCCTGCACTTCGAGGGGCTGCGCTATCCCGCTCCCGAGGAGGGGCTGCGCGCCTGGTGGTGCGGTACGCTCAACGAAGCCGAAGGCGACCGCTTCGTCATCGACACGGATGGCCCCACCCTCGTCTTCCGCACCTACGAACCCAAAAACGTCCGCTAATGCCCACTGCTGCACCCCACATCGTCGTACTCATTCCCACCTGGATCGAGGCACGCCCCTTCGTACTGGCCCACGGCGACACCGTCGAGGTCTTCCGCTGCGGGGTGGGCTCCCTGGCCTGCGCCGAAGCGACGATCCGCACCATCCGACGGAGACGCCCCGACCGGCTCGTGCTGGCCGGGATCGCCGGAGCCCGCGACCGTGCGCTCCCCCTGTGCCGATCGCTGCTGGTCGAGCAGGAGAACCTCGCCGCACTCGGCTCGCTGCGCGACGGCGGGTTCCACCCCCTGGCCGCACACGACACGCCGGAGCGAAACGGCTACCGGTGTTCCCTGCCCGACGGCGCGCCGTTCCGGAGCGTCGTCTCCGACACGGTCGAGACCGCCGGCACCCCCTACCGCTCCCCGCTGTCGTCGGCCGCCATCGAAAACATGGAGGGAGCCGGCTTCTTTGCCGTCTGCCGGACCTTCGGAGTGCCCTTTACCGAACTGCGCTGCCTCTCCAACTACGTGGGCGATCCCTTCGCGCAATGGCGTCTGGGCGAGGCAACCGAACGGCTTGCCGCCGACCTGGTCCGCCTGCTGGAATGGCTTCACACGACCCCCTCTGCAACCGAACAATCGACCAATCATCCATAGCATGACACTCAATCTTTCCATATCCCCCTGTCCGAACGACACCTTCATGTTCGACGCCCTGCTTCACGGCCGCATCGACACGGAAGGGCTCACGTTCGACGTCACCTTTGCCGATATTGAACAGCTCAACTCGCGGCTGATCGTTCCCCAGAACGGCCAGCCGGCCGTCAGCAAGGCCAGCTACGCCATCCTGCCCCTCATCGCCGACCGCTACTGTGCCCTGCACAGCGGCAGCGCGCTGGGACGCGGCAACGGTCCCCTGCTGGTCACCGCCGACGAGGAGGCCTCAACCGACGACTGCGCCATGCGGATCGCCATCCCGGGACGCCACACGACGGCCAACCTGCTGCTCGAACGGCTCTATCCCCATCTGGCCGACAAACGCTCCTATCTCTTCTCCGACATTCCGCACGTGGTGGCCCGCGGCGAATGCGACGCGGGGGTGCTGATCCACGAGGGGCGCTTCGTCTACAAGAACTACGGACTGCACCTGATGGCCGACCTGGGCGTGGAGTGGGAGAAACGCACGGGACTGCCGCTGCCGCTGGGCGTCATCGTGGTGGACCGCACGCTGCCCGGCCAGGTGCAGGCCACCGTCGACCGCGTGCTGCGCCGCAGCATCGAGTACGCCTTCGCCCATCCCGACGAGAGCCTGCCCTTCGTGCGCAGCCATGCCCAGGAGCTCGACGAACAGGTCATGCGCAGCCACATCGACACCTTCGTGAACACCTACTCGACCGACCTCGGCGAGGAGGGCTGCCGGGCCGTCGCACGGTTGCTGGACATGCAGCCGGAGACGTTTTTGCGCAGCTGACCGGCCGCCGCACGCGAAACGGCCGGCAACCATGCGGCGTTTCGGCGAATTATGCGTACTTTTGCCGCCAGGAAAAGTCTGCCGCGGCGTTCCGTCGCTGCCCCGCCCGCGGGGGAGAGGAAAGTCCGGGCAACACAGAGCACCGTCCTACCTAACGGGTAGATGTCCGTGAGGGCACGGTTCAAGGTAACAGAGAACAACCGCCTCCGTCCTGCGGAGGCAAGGGTGAAAAGGCGGGGTAAGAGCCCACCGTCCGTCGTGGCGACACGCGGAGCCGTACCACCGACGGGTTGCAAGGCCATGTATACCGACATTCAAGGGTTGCTCGCCCGCTGTCGGGGGGTAGGCCGCTGGAGCGTGCGGGAGACCGTACGAGTAGATAAATGGCGGAAGCGCACCGCACCGCGAGGGGCGGCGGCGTACAGAACCCGGCTTACAGCCGCATGCAGACTTTCCCTCTTTTTTTGTTGTCGTCCGGCGTCGGCCGCACCCTTCCGCACCGGCCTTTCATGCCTACCGCTTTGGAAACAAACATCCGCATCTCCGATTTCGACTACCCGCTGCCCGACGAACGCATCGCCCGTTTCCCGCTCGAGGAGCGCGACCGCTCGCGCCTGCTGGTGTGGCGCCGCGGAACGATCACCGAGACCGTCTTCCGCAACATCCGCAGCGAACTGCCCGACGGCACCCTGCTCGTCTTCAACAACACGAAGGTCATCCGCGCCCGCATCATCATGCACAAGCCCAGCGGTGCGCGCATCGAGATCTTCTGCCTCGAACCGCACGAACCGGCCGACTACGAGCGTGCCTTTGCCGTACGGGGCGAGTGCCGCTGGCAATGCATCGTGGGCAACCTCAAGAAATGGAAGGAAGGCCCCCTGCGGATCGACTTCGACCACGACGGCCGACCCTGCCGGCTCGAGGCGTGGCACGAAGGCACGGCGGGTACGGCCCACATCATCCGCTTCGTCTGGGATGCCGACTTCACCTTCGGCCAGCTGCTCGAACACCTCGGCCGCATTCCCATCCCGCCCTACCTCGGCCGCGACAGCGAGGAGATCGACAACACCCGCTACCAGACCGTCTATTCGCGCTTCGAGGGCTCGGTAGCCGCCCCGACGGCGGGCCTGCACTTCACGCCCGAACTGATCGACGCCCTGCGCCGCGACGGCATCGGCACGGCCGAAGTGACCCTCCACGTGGGGGCAGGCACCTTCCTGCCCGTCAAGACGGACGACCCCACCCGACACGCCATGCACACGGAGCACTTCGAGGTGACGCTCGACACGCTCCACCGGCTGGCCGCCGCCGTTGCCGAGGGGCGCATCGTGGCAGTAGGCACCACCTCGGTGCGCACGCTCGAATCGCTGCCCGTGCTGGGCTGGCGCGTCGTGACGGAAGGCGACCCCCACACCGAACGGGTGATCGGCCAGTGGGAGGCCTACGCCATCCCGGCCGAGCAGGACGGCGCCCGATTGCTCGGCGCCCTGATCGCCTACCTGGAGACACACGACATGGACCGGATCCGCACCGCCACGCAGATCATGATCATGCCCGGCTTCACCTACCGCATGATCGTCGGCATGGTGACCAACTTTCACCAGCCCAAGAGCACGCTGCTGCTGCTCGTGTCGGCCTTCATCGGCGAGGCGTGGCACGACGTCTACCGCTATGCGCTGGAGAACGGATTCCGCTTCCTGAGCTACGGCGACAGTTCGCTGCTGCTCCGCTGAGCCCCGTCGCCACAGGCCGCATTTACGGCCCCGAAATTTGGATTCCGTACAAAAAAAAGATACTTTTGTAACAATATACAACCCTCACCGAGCCCCCTCCCGCTACCCAAACCAACCCCGACCGCCATCACCGGCGGCCACAAAAACAACCGTATACCCAAATAACCCTACACACCATGTCGATTGCAAAAGTATGCGTACTGATCGATGGCGGTTTTCTGGAATCGTCCTTCAAGAAAAGTAATCCGGGGCAATCATTCACGTCCGACAACGTACTGCACGAGGTGAGCCGTACGATCGAAGCCATCCGTGCCAAAACGGCCGAGGATTCCGAAACGATCGAAGACGTACTCTACCGTATTTTCTATTACGACTGCCTGCCTTTCGGCGGCACCATCAAAAAGATCGACGGCGGCCAGAAAGATTTCTCGATGACGCAGGCCTACCGCGACAAACTCGCCTTCCTGGACGAACTGGCCAAACGCGAACGCGTCGCCCTCCGCATCGGCCAGCTGGCCTTCACCGGTTGGGCGCCCCAGATCGACTATTCGGCCATGCAGCCCACCATCACCGGCTACCGCCCGCTGTTCCGCCAGAAAGGCGTGGACATGAAATTCGGTCTGGACATGGCCTGGCTCGCCACCCGCAAGGTGGTGGACAAGATCGCCCTGATCGCCGGCGATTCGGACTTCATCACACCGATCAAGTTCGCCCGCAAAGAGGGCCTGCAGGTCTACCTGAACCACTTGGGCAACCCCATCAAGGACGACCTCATCAAACACTGCGACTTCATCATCTGATTCCAAAACTTCAGCGCCCGCCGTCCGGATCCCCCGACGGCGGGCGTCGCATACCCGCAACCTCCCCGACAATGACTCCCTACGACACGCGCGACTGGCTCCCGACCACGGCCAAAGAGGTGGAAGCACTCGGCTGGGACTACCTCGACGTCATCCTGTTCTCCGGCGATGCCTACATCGACCACCCCTCCTTCGGAGCGGCGGTCATCGGCCGGCTGCTGCAGACCGAAGGCTACCGCGTGGCCATCGTGCCGCAGCCCAACTGGCGCGACGACCTGCGCGACTTCCGCAAACTGGGCAAACCGCGCCTCTTCTTCGGCGTCTCGGCCGGCAGCATGGATTCGATGGTGAACCACTACACGGCCAACCTCCGCCTGCGCAGCGACGATGCCTACACGGCCGGCGGCAAGGCCGGATTCCGCCCCGACCGCGCGGTGACCGTCTATACGCGCATTCTCAAGTCGCTCTACCCGAACACGCCCGTCGTGATCGGCGGCATCGAGGCATCGTTGCGCAGACTGACCCACTACGACTACTGGAGCGACTCGCTCCACCCCTCGGTACTGATCGACAGCGGGGCCGACCTGCTCATGTACGGCATGGGCGACAAGTCGATCATCGACGTGGCCCGCGCCATGCGCAACGGATTCAATGCCAAGCTGCTGCGCAAGCTGCCCCAGGTGGCCTTCGTGGCCGACGACGACTACGTGAACCGGCTCGATCCGGCCCACACCCTCCGCCTGCACGCCTACGAGGAGTGCGTGGCCGACAAGACGGCCTTCGCCGAAAACTTCGTCCACATCGAGGTGGAGAGCAACCGGCTGCGGCAGGAGACCACGCTCGTGGAGCGCACGGGCGACCGGTGGGTTGTGGTCACGCCCCCCTATCCGGCATTGACCGAAGCCGAGATCGACCACAGTTTCGATCTGCCCTACACCCGCCTGCCCCACCCCCGCTACCGCAACCGGGGGACGATTCCCGCCTATGAGATGATCAAACACTCGGTCAATCTCCACCGGGGCTGCTTCGGCGGATGCAGCTTCTGCACCATATCGGCCCACCAGGGCAAGTTCATCTCCTCGCGCAGCGAGCGTTCGATCCTCGCCGAGGTGGAGAAAGTCACCCGCATGGAGGATTTCCGGGGCTACCTCTCCGACATCGGCGGCCCCTCGGCCAACATGTACGGCATGGGCGGCCGCGACCGCACCCGCTGCGAAAGCTGCACGCGTCCCTCGTGCCTCCACCCGAAACCCTGCCCCAACCTCGACAACAGCCACCGGCGGCTGCTCGAGCTCTACCGCCGCATCGGCGAGGTCAAGGGGGTCAAGAAGGCCTTTATCGGCAGCGGCATCCGCTACGACCTCTTCGACCACACGGACGGCGGGGCCTACCTGCGCGAGGTGATCCTGAACCACACCTCCGGCCGGTTGAAGGTGGCCCCCGAACATACGGAGGAGAAGGTGCTGAAGCTGATGCGCAAACCCTCGTTCGACCTGTTCCGCGAACTGAACGCCGACTTCAACCGCATCTGCCGCGAACACGGGCTGAAATACCAGCTGATCCCCTACTTCATTTCGAGCCACCCGGGCTGCACGGAGCAGGACATGCAGCACCTGTCGGAGATCACCCGTTCGCTCAACTTCCACCTCGAACAGGTGCAGGACCTGACCCCCACGCCGATGACGCTCAGCTCGGTGATGTTCTACACGGGCATGGATCCCTACACCCGGCAGCCGCTCTACGTGGCCCGCACGCAGGAGGAGAAACGACGCCAGAAGAGCTACTTCTTCCGCGAGGCGGACGGCAGCCTGCGCCGCGACCAGCTCGCCCCCCACGGGGCCAAGCACCATGCCGAGAACCTGGCTCCGAAAAAACACCGCCCCGGTGGCGGCAACCCCGATTCCGGCGACCGCTCCCGAACCACCGACGGACAGCCGTCCCGTCCCCGCTCCCGACGTCGATAGACCGGACGCCTCCCTCCGCCCGGTCTGCGGCCCATGCAGCCGCGTCGATTGGCGAACCTTATCCGCAAATCGGATTGCATCAGAAAATACCACACTCCGGCCAGGCAGCTGACAGCCAGCGGGGGTACAGCGGTCGGGCGGCCGGAGTGCCGCCCCAGGCCGTGCATCGTCGCCGGCTTTTTCGTATCTTTATCCTCCGATTTTTCCAAACGCATCATCATGGCTAGAAGTTACCCTTCCAATGCGAACAATCGCCAAGCGGCTGATTCGCTGACCGATACTCCATCCACCCTGCCGCCCCAGGCCGTCGAACTGGAGGAGGCCGTGCTGGGCGCCCTCATGCTGGAGGGCGACAGCATCACGACCGTGCAGGAATTTCTGACTGCCGACGCCTTCTACCTCGACACGCACCGCACCATCTACCGGGCCATCGAGGAGCTGGCCTCCGAGAACAAGCCGATCGACCTGCTGACCGTCACCGAGAAGCTCAAGAAGATGAAGAAGCTGAAGGAGGTCGGCGGCGCCCCCTTCCTCGCCCAGCTCACCCAGAAGGTGGCTTCGGCCATGAACATCGAGTTCCACGCCACCATCATCGCCCAGAAATATGTCCAGCGCGAACTGATCCGCGCCTCGACCGAGATCCAGAAACGCTCCTATGACGAGAGCTCGGACGTCACCGACCTGATCGACTTTGCCGAATCGGAGATCTTCAAGGTATCGGAAGGACACGTCAAACGGGACGTACAGAACGCCAGCGTCATCTTCGACAAGGCCATGAAGGCGATCGAGGAGGCCCACGCCAAGGGCGGCACGATGAACGGCGTGCCCACCGGCTTCACCCATCTGGACAAGCTGACGCTCGGCTGGCAGCCCTCTGACCTGATCATCATCGCGGCCCGTCCGTCGATGGGCAAAACGGCCTTCGTCCTCTCGATGGCGCGCAACATGGCCATCGACTACGAGAAACCGGTTGCCATCTTCTCCCTGGAGATGAGCGCCGTGCAGCTGATGATGCGTCTGATCGTGGCCGAATCGGGCCTCTCGTCGGCCGATATCCGCAGCGGCAAGCTCACCGCCGAACAGTGGCGCCACCTGGAACAGACCACCCGCGCGCTGCCTGCCGCTCCGCTCTTCATCGACGACACCCCGGCACTCTCCATCTACGAGCTGCGCTCCAAGGCACGCCGTCTGAAGGCCCAGCACGACATTCAAATTCTCATCATCGACTACCTGCAGCTGATGACCGGCGACGTGAACAGCCGCGGCAACCGTGAACAGGAGGTCGCCTCCATCTCGCGCGGCCTGAAGTCGATCGCCAAGGAGCTGAATATCCCGATCATTGCCCTCTCGCAGCTGAACCGTTCGATCGAGTCGCGTTCGGGTCTGAAACGGCCCCAGCTCTCCGACCTGCGTGAGTCGGGCGCCATCGAGCAGGATGCCGACATCGTGGCCTTCATTCACCGCCCCGAGTATTTCGGCTTCACGCAGGACGAGGACGGCAACCCCACGGCTGGCATGGCCGAGATCATTTTGGCCAAGCACCGTAACGGCGCCACCGACACCGTCCGGCTGCGCTTCCGCAAGGAGCAGGCCCGCTTCCTCGACTACGACGACGAGGTGGGCGGCGACTCGTTTATCGACAGCAGCATGAACGACGACTTCGGCTCGTCGCTCTCGGCAGCCGGCGCCGCCGACTTCGACTCGGAATTCGGTACCGACGGCGGCTCGTTCGGCCGCCCGATGAAGACCTTCGACGAGGAGAGTCCCTTCTAAACCCGTTACGCCCATGTTCACCCGCACCTACGCTGCCACCCTGATCGGCATCGACGCCCTGATCGTCGAAGCCGAAGCCAACATCACGCCCGGACTGGGCATGTTCCTCGTGGGCCTGCCCGACAATGCCGTGCGCGAAAGCCAGGAGCGCATCCGCTCGGCCTTCGACAACAGCGGACTGCACATGCCCGGCAAGAAGGTGGTCGTCAATCTGGCCCCGGCCGATATCCGCAAGGAGGGATCGGCCCTCGACCTGACCATTGCCACGGCCATTCTGGCGGCCACGGAGCAGGTGTCGTCCGAACGGACAGGCAGTTACCTGATCATGGGCGAACTTTCGCTCGACGGCACGATCCGTCCCATCCGGGGCGCCCTGCCCATTGCCGTCCGCGCCCGCGAAGCGGGTTTCCGGGGCTTCATTCTGCCCCGGGAGAATGCGCCGGAGGCCGCCGTGGTGGAGGGACTGGAGGTGATCGCCGCCGACACCCTCGCCGGGGTGGTCGGCTTTCTCAACGGCCAGACGGCCATCGAACCGTACCACAACGCCCCCGCCGCACAGACGGAGAGCGACAACCCCTACGAGGAGGATTTTGCCGACGTCAAGGGACAGCTGCAGGTCAAGCGGGCCCTCGAGGTGGCGGCTGCCGGAGGCCACAATGTGCTGATGATCGGTTCGCCCGGTTCGGGCAAGACGATGCTGGCCCGGCGGATGCCCTCCATCATGCCCCCCATGACCGTGGCCGAATCGCTCGAGACGACCAAGATCCACTCCGTGGCCGGCAAGATCGGCAGCGAGCGAGGACTGCTCACGCGGCGCCCGTTCCGCGCACCCCATCACCTCGCCTCGCAGGTGGCGCTGATCGGCGGCGGCTCGAATCCGCAGCCGGGCGAGATCTCGCTCGCCCACAACGGCATCCTCTTCCTCGACGAGCTGCCCGAATTCGGACGGAGCGTGCTCGAAATTCTGCGCCAGCCGCTCGAGGACAAGAAAGTGACCGTCTCGCGCGCCAAATACTCGATCGAATACCCGGCCAACTTCATGCTGGTGGCCGCCATGAACCCCTGCCCGTGCGGCTACTACAACCACCCCACCAAGGAGTGCGTGTGCAGCGCGGGCGCCGTGTTCCGCTACCTCAACCGCATCTCGGGCCCGCTGCTCGACCGCATCGACCTCCACGTCGAGGTCACGCCCGTTCCCTTTGAGGAGATCGCCGACGATGTGCCCCGCGAACGGTCGGCCGACATCCGCCGACGGGTCATTGCCGCCCGCGCCCGCCAGGCCGAACGGTTTGCCGACATCGAAGGCATCCTCACGAACGCCATGATGAATGCCGCCATGCTGCGCCGCTTCTGCCGCCTCGACGATGCCTGCAACGCCATGCTCTCGCGGGCCATGGAACGGCTCAACCTCTCGGCCCGCGCCTACGACCGCATCGTCAAGGTGGCCCGCACCATCGCCGACCTGGCGGGCGACGAAGACATCCGGCCCGCCCACGTAGCCGAAGCGATCAACTACCGCAGCCTCGACCGCGAAAGCTGGGGCAAATAGCCCGCCACCCGTTCACCCCATCCGCCTTGCACGCCGCCCGTCCCATACCGCCTGCTCCGTTTGCGAAGATCCTCCCCGCCATCGTCGCCGGCATTCTTGCGGCCGACGCCCTCCCCGCACTCTCCCTCCGGACGGCCGTCGTAGTCTCCCTTCTCCTGCTGGGCGCCATGATCCTGTGCCGCCGACACGACACGGCAGCCACCCTCTGCACCTATGCCGCCCTTTTCTGCGTGGCCGCCGCCATGACCTGCGCCACCCGGCCCCGCTCGAACCTGCCCCGCAACCGGGAACTCATGCTGACCCTCGAGGTGGCCGAAGCGCCCGTTTCCACGGGCCGCTGGCTGCGCACGACCGCCCGCATCGATGCCTTCCGTCCCGTGGAGGGCGATACGGTCCGCTGGCAGCAGTCGGGCGAAAAGGTGCTCCTGCGCATCGACACGAGCCATACCGTCACGGCCGGCGAACGGCTGATCGTCACCGGCCGGGCCAGCGATCTCGGCAGCGGCGCCTATGCCTCCTATGCCCGGCTGATGCAACGGCGCGGCTACGGAGCCGCCCTGTGGGTCAATGCCCGCCAGACCGTGTTGCGCCTGCCCGACCACCGCCTCACGCTCCGCGCCCGCGCCTCGCTGCTCCAACGGACGGCCACCGAACGGCTCGCCCGCCTGCACCTGCGTCCCGACGCCTTTGCCACGGCCGCCGCCATGACCACCGGCGACCGGAACGCCATCGATGCCTCCCTGCGCGACCGCTACGGAGCGACGGGCACCTCGCACCTGCTGGCCGTATCGGGACTGCACGTGGGCATCGTCGCCCTGCTGGTCAACCTGCTGCTGTGGCCGCTGGCCGCCCTGCGCGGCGGCCACCTGCTGCGCAATCTGCTCGCACTGCCCGCCATCTGGGGCTATGCCGCGCTGACCGGCCTCTCGCCGTCGGTCGTGCGGGCTGCCACCATGTTCTCCGGCGTACAGCTTGCCCTGGCCGCTTCGCAAAGCCGGTCGAGCCTCAACCTGCTCTGCGCCACCGCTTCCATCATGCTGCTCGTGTGGCCCAACTACCTGTTCGACGTCAGCTTCCAGCTCTCGTTTGCCGCCGTGGTGGGCATCTTCCTGCTCTACCGTCCGCTCTACGGTGCCGTGCGCAGCCGTTTCCGGGCCGCCAACGCCTGCTGGAGCCTTTTCTTGGTCGGACTGGCCGCCACCCTCGCCACCCTGCCGCTGGTCTCCTGCCACTTCGGCCGCATCCCGCTGATCGGCCTGGTCATCAACCCGCTGCTCATCCTGACGGCCAACGTCACCGTGCTGGCCTCGCTGGTGTGGATCCTCGCGCCGCTGCCCGCACTGAACGGCTTTTTCTCCACCCTCATCGGCGCCACAGCCGGTCTGCAGAACGACCTGATCGCCACGGCGGCTGCCCAAAGCTGGGCCTCGCTGCCGCTCCGGCTCTCCCCGGCGGAGGCGCTGCTCGCCTACCTGCTGCCGATGCTGCTCTGGCTGCTGCTCCGCCGCTACCGCACCTCCCGAACCTCCGCCCGCCGCACTGTGCCGCCGGCGGATAAAATTCCGATGCCATGACACTCGAAGAGATCCGCCTGCTCGACACCCCCGCCCTGCGCGACGCCGTCGATGCCAACCTCGAACGCGACCCGAACGCCATCGCCCTCGACAAACGGCTGCCCCATGCGGCGCTGGTCGCCACGCAGGTCAAATACCTGCAACGCGCCCGGCGCAAGCTGCCCACCTACTTTGCCGCCCGAGCCATCATCCCCTCGCTGGCCTTCGAACAGGCCAGCAGCGAGGCCGCAGCCGCCTGCAAGACCTGGTCGGGCAACCGCTGCATCGACCTCACCTGCGGACTGGGCGTCGATACGCTGGCTCTTTCCAAGGCATTCGGGGAGGTGATCTCCATCGAGCGCGACGCCGTCGTGGCCGAAACGGCCCGCATCAACTTCGCCCGCATGGGGGCAACGAACATCACGGTCGTCAACGACACGGCCGAAGTCTTTCTGCAACGGTTTGCCGCCGAGGGGCGCACCGCCGACCTGATCTATGCCGATCCCGACCGGCGCAGCGACACGGGACGCAAACTGGTGCTGCTGGAGGAGTGCCGACCCGACATCCGGGCCCTGTTGCCGCTGCTGCGCCGGCTGACGCCCCGCATTGCCGTCAAACTTTCGCCGCTGTTCGACGTAGCCGAGGCGTTCCGCATCTTCGGCGACCGCAGTCGTGTGCGGGCCATCTCGCAGCACGGCGAGTGCAAGGAACTGCTCGTCGAAACGGGCGATGCGGTGACCGTCCCTGCCGTCGGGGTCACCGTGCTCGACCGGGGCGAGGCCTGGTTCGCAACCGGGGAGACCCCACCCGACCGGCCCGTCGGTCCCTTTGAGCCCCCCTACCGCTACCTACTCATGCCCGACGTGGCGCTGCGCAAGACCCGCACGACGGAGCGCTATGCGGCCACTGCGCTGCCCGACGCCTTTGCCGCCCCGGACGACGGCTACCTGTTTCTCAACCGGCTGCCCGACCGGCCGCCGCTGGGACGACTTTTCGAGATCCGCTCCTGCGAACGGTTCGACCCCGCCCGGCTCAAACGCTCCCTGCGCGAACGGGGCATCCGCTCGGCCGAACTCCACCTCCACCGCTGTCCGCTCGGAGCCGCCGCCCTGGCCCGCCGCCTCGGCATCCGGGAGGGCGGCGAAGTCTGCCTGGCCTTCACCGGAATCGGCGACACGCTTTGGGCAATCGAATTAAAAACGATAACTTTGTAAGAAACGGGGACCGCACCGGTCCCGCAACACGCATCCTTCCGTGAAAGCAAAGGCGTTTTTCAAAAAGATACAGGATTTCATCAGCGGCGAGGTGTGGCTCAGGACCCCCGACGAGTACGACTCGCGCAAGCAGTGGTGGTTCGTGCGCCAGCTGCGGCTGATCCTCTACACGGCTCAGGGCGTGCGTCAGCACAACACGGTGGTCCACTCCGCCGCACTGACCTTCTACACGCTCATGTCGCTGGTCCCCTTCCTGGCGCTCGGTTTTGGCATCATCAAGGGATTCGGCTTCGAGCATACGCTCGAAGAGTACCTCTACGACCGTTTTCCGCAGAGTGAAGCCCTGATTGCCAACGTCTTCACCTTCATCAACAACGTACTGATGCGCACCAGCGGCGGACTGGTGGCCATCACGGGTATGGTCGTGCTGGTGTGGGCAGCCGCCAGCGTCTTCAACAACGTCGAGAGCGCCTTCAATGCCATCTGGGAGGTGAAGCAGTCACGCAGCCTCACCCGGAAGGCCAGCACCTACACGGCCGTGATCTTCATCCTGCCGCTCTTGGTCACCCTGCTGATCATTCTGCTCTCCTATGTCCGCCATCTGCTGGCCACCCACATCCCCTTCTCGGACGGCGTGCTCTACTGGGTCATCTCCTTCGCCCTCATCTGGCTGATTCTGGCTGCCGCCTACAAGTTGATTCCCAATACAAAAGTCAATGTCGGCTATGCCGCACAGGCGGCCCTCTTCGCCGCCATCGCCTTCTCGGCCTTCCAGATGTTCTATGTCTACCTGCAGAACAGCGTCTCCTCCTACAACATCATCTATGGCAGTTTCGCGGCCATTCCGCTCTTCCTGTTCTGGATCCAGGTCAGCTGGCAGATCATTCTGTTCGGCGCCGAGCTGTCGTTTGCTTTCCAGAACGTAAACAGTTTCATGCAGGAGCAGGACGCACATACCATCTGCACCGACAACCGCCGCAAGGTGATGGTGGCCACCCTGCTGGTCATCATGCGCAGCTACCGGAACAACCAGGAGGGCATCTCGGCCACCGACATCGCTCACACGCTCCGACTATCGGTGCGTCTGGTGCGCGACGCTACCTATACGCTCGAAAAGGCAAAGATCATAGTTGTTATACCCAGGGATAATGACAAAAATCAGAAAACGAAACATTACGTGCCCCCTTATGGCATTCACGGCATGACCCTCTGCGATGTCATCACCCTCACCGAACACATCGGCACCACCGTGCACGGCCAGGCCGACAACCACTACCTGCGCGTGGCATCGGAGCGTCTCGATAGCATGGCAGCCCACATGGCCGCCTCGAACGACAACATCCTGCTGACCGACCTGCTCAATGAAAGTGACGATCATAGGTAGCGGCAACGTAGCCGCAGCATTCGCCCGGGCCATTGCATCGACCGCCGGCCTCCGCCTGCAGGAAATCTGCGCCCGCAATGCCGAACGGGGAAGTGCGCTGGCCGACCGATACGGCGCTGCCCATGTACCGACCCCCGAGGCGGTCTCGCCCGCCGACCTCTACCTGATGGCCGTCAGTGACGGCGCCGTCGGCGAACTCTCCGCCCGGCTGGCAGCGCCCGCCACCTCCGTCGTGGCCCATACGGCCGGCGGTCTGGGCCTCGACGCCCTCCGCTGCCCGACCCGCCACCGGGGCGTACTCTACCCCCTGCAGACCTTCTCGGCCGGACGCGCGATCGATTTCCGGTCGCTTCCCCTGCTCATCGAGGCCACCGACGAGGTGGCCCGGCAGCGCATTGAGACGGCAGCTGCCTCCCTTTCGGAACGGGTCGTCCCCGCCGACAGCGCCCTGCGCAACCGCATCCACGTGGCCGCGGTTTTTGCCTGCAACTTCACCAACCACCTCCTCGCCCGGGCCACACACCTGCTCAAGGAGGCGGACATCGACGCCTGTCTGCTCCATCCGCTGATCCGCGAGACGCTCGACAAGGCCCTCGCGGTCGCCGATCCGGCCACCGTACAGACCGGCCCGGCCGCACGTCACGACGAGGTAACGCTCCGGCGCCACCTGGCCCTGCTGGCCGGCGAACAGGATCCGGTCTACACCGCGATATATCAACTTTTAAGCAACAGCATATGGGAAACTTCAAAGAAGACATAGCCCGGGTCGAAGCCTTCATCTTCGACATCGACGGCGTATTCACCGACGGCACCTTCATTCCGCTGCCCGACAACGACTACCTGCGGGCCTATAATGCCAAAGATGCCTATGCCGTCAGCTATGCGCTGAAACAGGGCTACAAGATCTTCGTCATCACCGGCGGCCGGGGCAAAACGCTCGAGAGCCGCTTCCGCTACCTCAACGTCACCGAATGCCATCTGCACGTCTCGGACAAGATCGCCGTACTGCAGGAGATCTTCACCCGCCACAGACTGGACCCCGCCAACGTGATTTTCATGGGCGACGACCTGCCCGACGTGGAGTGCATGCGGGCGGTAGGCATTCCCGTCTGCCCGGCCGATGCGGCCAGCGAGGCAATCGAAGCAGCCCGCTACGTCTCCGAATTCGGCGGCGGCAAGGGCTGCGTGCGCGACATCATCGAACAGACCCTCCGCGCCCAGGGCAAATGGGGGCTCTCCCTCAAGGGCATCCACGACGGTGGCATCACCACCAACTGACCGTCCCCTCACCGCAAAACACAATCGTCCGCTGCGGACCGCAATGATCGGTCGTGCAGCGGACGATTCGTTTCACCCCCCAAGGGTCTACAGCTCCTTGCGCAGACGTGCCACGGGGATTCCCAACGTCTCGCGGTACTTGGCCACCGTGCGGCGGGCAATGTGGTAACCCATATTGGTGAGAATATCCATCAGTTCAGAATCGGTCTTCGGATTGCGCTTGTCCTCGCGGCTGATGCAGTCCAGCAGAATCTTCTTGATCTCATAGGCCGACACCTCTTCACCGCTGTCGGTCTGCATGCCTTCCGAAAAGAGGCGCTTCAACGGCACGATGCCGAACGGAGTCTGAATGAACTTGCCGTTCACCACCCGCGAGACGGTCGAAACGTCCAGTCCGACCCGATCCGCAATATCCTTCAGGATCATCGGGCGCAACTTGCTCTCGTCCCCCTCGACGAAATAGGGGCGCTGCAAGTCATAGATGGCCTGCATGGTGCGCAGCAGGGTATCCTGCCGCTGGCGGATGGCCGAGATGAACCACTTGGCCGACTCGATCTTGTTCTTGACGAACTGCAGCGCCTCGCGCTCCTCCTTGCTCTGCTCGCCCTCGGGCGAACCGCTCATGCGGCGGATCACATCGGCATACTTGCGGTTGATCTTCAGCTCGGGCACATTGCAGGTGTTCAACCGGAGGTGCTGCTCGCCGTCGTGCTCCTCGAGAATGAAATCGGGCACCACATAGGGCGTAGCAATGTTGCCCCCTTCGTTGTAGAGGTTGCCTGGCTTGGGCGAGAGCCGCTGGATCTCGTCGATCGCCTCCCGGAACTGCTCCTGCGAGAGATTGAACCGGGCCATGATCTTGTCGTAATGCTTCTTGGTAAACTCCGCAAAGCAACTCTTCAGGATGCGGATGGCCAGCTGCCGCGCCTCGGTGGCCGGCTCCATCCGTTCGAGCTGCAGCAACAGACACTCACGGATGTCCCGCGCCCCCACCCCGGGCGGCTCCAGCGACTGCACGATGCGCAACCCCTGCTCCAGGGCAGGGAGTTCAACCTCCTTGCCGTACGTGAAGGCGATGTCGTCGGCCACCGACTGCAGGTCGATCCGCAGGTAGCCGTCCTCATCGATGTTGCCGATGATATAGCGGGCCAACTCGTCCTGCTCCTGCGGCAGATCGCGGTAGGAGAGCTGCTCCAGCAGGTAGTCGTGCAGACTCTCCCCCTCGAACAACACGGTCTGACGCGACTTGTCGTCACGCGAGTAGTTGTTGACATACGACTTGTAGGAAGGGGTATCGGCCTCGCGCAGATATTCGTCCATCGACACCTCCTTGGGCAGGCCGGCGTCGTCGCTGCTGTCATGCTCGTCCGTAATCTCCTCCTCGAGCACGGGATTTTCCTCGATCTCCTGCCGGACACGCTGTTCGAGCTGCATGGTGGGCAACTCCAGCAGCTTGACCGTCTGGATCTGCTGGGGAGAAAGTTTCTGTAACTGTTTGAGTACCTGTTTCTGGTTGATGGCCGCCATAGGGGGAATCTGTCGTTTGGGTGGATGTTTCGTTGTTGGAACGGTAGGCCGAACCGGTTTGTTGCATATCGACGCCTGTTTCCGTTATCACCGGAGCGCGTCAAACGAACGACGGGTGTTTACAGCCAGCTGCAAACGCCCGTCATACGTAGAGTTACGCCACTGAAGACGGCGCAAGCATCAGAACTCGGCATTCTTCGGCGTACGCGGGAAGGGAATCACGTCGCGGATGTTGGCCATGCCCGTTACGAAGAGCAGCAGACGCTCGAAGCCCAGGCCGAAGCCGCTGTGCGGCGCCGAACCGAACCGGCGGGTATCCATGTACCACCACAGCGTGTCCATGCTCATGCCCAGCTCCTTGATGCGGCGGTCGAGTTTCTCGTAGTCGGCCTCGCGCTCCGAACCGCCGATGATCTCGCCGATCTTCGGGAAGAGCACATCCATGGCGCGCACCGTCTTGCCGTCGTCGTTCTGCTTCATGTAGAAGGCCTTGATGTCCTTCGGGTAGTTGATGAGGATGACCGGACGCTTGAAGTGCTTCTCGACCAGGTAACGCTCGTGTTCGCTCTGCAGGTCGCATCCCCAGTCAACCGGGAACTCGAACTTCTGACCGCTCTGCTTCAGGATCTCGATGCCTTCCGTGTAGTTGAGGCGCACGAAATCTTCGTTCACCACCATCCGCAGCCGCTCGATCAGCTCGTTGTCGTACATCTTGTTGAGGAATTCGAGGTCTTCCATGCAGTTGTCCAGCGCATAGCGGATCAGGTATTTGAGGAAGTCCTCGGCCAGATCCATGTCATCCTCCAGTTCATAGAAGGCCATCTCCGGCTCGATCATCCAGAAC
>DHCMC07803__coassemble_814_pt1 | contig 26574 bp, 22 predicted proteins | sample DHCMC07803__metabat2_low_PE_023 | metagenome-assembled genome bin DHCMC07803
ATCTGTGGATCATGGAGGACTTGTTCTTCACGCGGAAAATAGCTTATGATCCATCAGGAAAGAGTAATACGATTCGGGATTTGAATCGGGTTTATGATTTGGCTCAAACCGGGATTTCCAAACTTCACGGGGTTTTATTAACGGATAAATTACATCCGTATATTGATAATAGGGTCATTGATTTTATCAATAAGACAAATCAGGAATCGCGCATACTCCTGTCGGTTCAAATGTACAGGCCTCGCATTACGGTAAAATTGCTATGACCATCACCATCCACCGCGGGACACACGAAATCGGCGGCAGTTGTGTTGAAATACGGACCCGGCAGGCAAAAATTCTGCTCGATCTGGGTCTGCCGCTCGATTTCGACGCCCGGTCCCAGGAGCAGCAGAAGCAAATCCGCCGCGAGGCCCTCGAATGGGCGCAGGATGCCGATGCCATCTTCATCAGCCACTACCATGCCGACCACCACGGTCTGCTGCCCGATACGCACCGGGATGTGGCCATCTACGCTACGGCCGGGACGGCGGCCATGATGCACGTCACCGAGGTAATCCATGGCCGCGGCGATGCCGACTATCTGCGCCATATCAGCGTCCTATTCAAGGACGCTGACGACCGGAAGTTCGAGCCGGTAATCGTGGGCGATATTTGTATCACGCCCTACACGGTCGACCTGCTGAACTTTCTGAAATATCTGGAGGAACATCCGCTCGACCACCGGCCGACCCTGTCGGTGCTGATAAACTGCGGCTTTCTGGAGTATCAGCAGAACGAGATCGCCATCCGCATGCTGCGGCTTTTCAGCGAGCGGAACGGCTATCCGTTCGGATCGGTGCTGATGATCGGCAGCGGCGAAGCCATTCTCGACTCCCCCTTCCGTCCGCTCGTGCGGCGCCAGATCCGCCGCCTGGCCCGGTCGATCGAACGCCGCCGCTACCGTACGCTGCACACCACCATGCCGCTGCCCCGCAAGGTGTTTCTGGCCGCCTCCACCCAATACTGGCTTCGGTACGGCCAGCGCTTCGGCACCTCCCGCCGGCAGATGGAGACCATGCAGATCGAAGCCTGATCGCTCCGCCGCCGACAAAAAGAAAGCGGCCGATCACTCCTCCGCAACCGCCCGCCAATACCCGACACAAAAAAAGGACAGCCCCTAAAGGCTGTCCTTCCATTTGTTCAGAGCGGAAAACGAGACTCGAACTCGCGACCCCAACCTTGGCAAGGTTGTGCTCTACCAACTGAGCTATTTCCGCATTCGGTGGGACATCTGTCCCGTTTACGAGTGCAAAGATAGACAAAATTCCTCTCCCTCCAAACGGCAGTTCGCTTTTTCGCGATTTTTTTCGTCTTTTCCCGCATTTTTCCCGGAAAATCCCCACCAGAAGCCCCCAGTAGCCCCCGTGACGGCGGGACTATCGCCTTTTTCCCTATCTTTGGCCTGCCGGAACAGTCCGGCAGATCACTTTTAAAATCTTTTTCTATTTATGAAACGGACTTCTAAAAGTGGGATTATGGGTCATTTTACCCGGTGGACTCGCAAGCCATATGGCGCGTTCGCTTCACTCGGCAAGGTAGTGAAGATCGGCGTGCTGTCGCTCACGATGTCGATCGTCACGCACAGCCCAAAAAGCGTAGCCGCTCAGCCGGATTCGCTGGAGGTGGCCCGTGTGGTCGAACTCGAGGCGCTGAACGTGACCGCCGAACGACTGAATCCCACACGGGGAGTTACCACTCCCACGGAAGTGTACAGCCGCGACACGCTCTCCGTCGCGCCGCTGCAAACCATCGAAAGCGTACTGCGCATCAACCCCGCCGTCGATCTTCGCGAACGCGGCGCCAAGGGCATGCAGGCCGACATATCGGTCCGCGGCGGTACGTACGACCAAACCCTCATCCTGCTCAACGGCATCGATTTCACCGATGCCCGCACCGGCCATCAGAGCCACAGCCTGCCTGTCGATCTGGACATCATCGGCGAGATTGACTTCATTACCGGACTGACCGGCATCGGCGCCTTCTCCGGAGCGCTCAACTTCATCACCACCCCCCTGCGCCCCAACTACCTGCGCGCGGAACTCTCGGGAGGAGCCTACGGATACCTCTACTCCAACATTTCGGGTGCCTTCACACGCAACGGACTTTCGGTGCTGGCCGCCGGTTCGATCCGACGCTCGGACGGCTACACCCACAACACCGACTTCTTCAATTCCAACCTCTACTCGCGCATCACCTACCAGTCCGCTTCGGTGGGGCTGATCGATGCGCAGGTCGGATACCAGTGGCGCGACTTCGGAGCCAACAGCTTCTACTCGACCGCTTTTCCCGACCAGTTTGAACATACCGAAACCCAGCTCGCCTCGATCCGCTGGAGCCGCAACATCGGCATGTTCACCCTGAACGCCAATGTCAGCTACCGCAAGAATTTCGACCGCTACGAACTCTACCGGGCCGGCAAGGGCGCACCGGACGGCTGGACCCCCAACTACCACACGACCGACAACGCGGGCGCCGAAATCAGCGTCGACTACCGCTGGCGGTGGGGCACTTCGTCCATCGGAGCCGACTACAAGTACAATCACCTATACAGCAACGTCCTGGGCGAACTCATGGCGGCTCCCATACCCGTTCCGGGAGCGGATGCCGTCTACACCCGCGAAAAGGGACGCCACATCATCAACGGATGGCTCAGCCACCGCATGCGGCTGGGATCGACTTCGCTGGCCGGATCGTTCAACCTCTCGCACAGCGAATACGGCACCTTCCCGTCGGGCAGTCTGGCCGTCAGCCAGCAGCTGCTGGAGGGATGGGACGTGGAAGCCGACCTGACCCGGTCGATGCGCCTGCCCACCTATACGGATCTCTACTACACGACCGCCACCCACATCGGAAACCCCAACCTGAAGGCGGAACAGGCCACAACCTACCAGTTGGGCACCCACTACCGCTACGGGCGTTTCCAGATCGGCGCCAGCGGCTTTTTCCGCCAGGGATCGAACATGATCGACTGGCGACTGGTCGAGACACCCGAAGGCCAGAAGTGGCAATCGACCCAGCTCACCCGGCTCAACACCTACGGGGTGGAGCTGCTGGCCACCTATCGCGGCCGGCGCATCCTGCGTCACGTGACCCTCAGTTACGGCTGGCTCAACTCCAACAAGGACACGCACGACATCACCAAATACGCACTCGACTTTATGAACCACAAGGTGGCGCTCCAGTGCGGCGTGAACATCTGGCGCGGTCTGTCGGCCGAGGTGACCGCCTCGTGGTACGACCGCAAGGATACGGCCGACACCATCTACAAGCCCTACTGGCTGCTGGATGCTCGATTGAGCTGGACCCAGGGCGCCTTCACCTTCTATGTCGAGGCGACCAACCTCTGCAATACGGTCTACTATGACTTCGTGGGAGTCATCCAGCCGCCCCGCTGGATCAGCGGCGGCGTAGTGATGACCCTCTGACGCCCTACCCCTTCTCGCCGAATGCAGCGGGGCGTGCAACCGTCGGTTGCACGCCCCGTATGGTTTCCGGTCCGCGGCGGTCAGAAAACGCAGACGAAGCCGGCCCCGTAGTAATCGACACCAATGGCCGGCGTGAAGGTCATGGCCGAAGTGCGCCGACGGGACTCGGAACGCCGGGTGCCGTAGATCCAGCGGTCGAAAACGGGCCACAGCAGATAGGCCGCCTCGACGCTGGCAATGGCGATGCCCGCACCGGCCGCCACGTCGCTCAGCCAGTGGCGCTTGTTGAACATGCGCATCACACCGGTGGTAGTGGCCAAGGCATAGCCCGCGATGCCGATCCAGGGCGAAACGTCCTTATACTCCCGGAAGAGCAGGTGGGCGCCCGTGAAGGCCATGGCCGTATGCCCCGACGGGAAGGAATTCCACGCCGAGCCGTCGGGCCGCAACACGGGGACGGTCGCCTTGATCGTATTGACTACGATGCCCATAATCAGATACGAGGTGGCGGCGATGATCGTTCGGTCAAGGAGGTTGTGCTGCCGGTTGTCCACCCCCGCAATCGACAGTCCCATATAGGCGGCCAGCGGGGCATACTGAATGTAGTCGTCGAACCGCGCCTTGCCCGGAAAGACCTCCCGCACATATTCGTCGATTCCGTGATTGACCTCCTGCAGCAGCGGATTGCCCTGTGCGACGATACCGTAGGTGATGAGGCCGGCCGGAATGATGAACCGTGCCCCGGTCGAATGCCAGAAATCGCAGCGCCGCTCCGGCCGTGCGTCACGCTCCGCTGCCGCCAGGGCATGGCGGGCAAACACCTGCCCTTCGACGCGGGGGGCCAGACCGGCCACCGGAACGGAGGACGAGGTCCAGACCGCCGGACGCTCGATGGCATAGGAAAGCAACTGCCCGTGCAGCGGCAGGGCTGCGGCCAGGACACCACACAACAGGCAAAGGGAGCGCAACAGTTTCATCGGCAAGAAGGATCAAATGACCGGCAAACGCTGCCGGATCGGTCACAAAAATAGGCAAGATTGCCCAATAACCACCTGCCGGCCGGGCGCCGGAACGGAAAATTCGACGGCATGACCGTTTCTGGCGCCACGGATTGGACAATTGCCCGACCGTTTGTTTTTTTGTGAAAAGCCGTCCGATCCGGGGCGGCCCGCCACCTGAACGATCAAACACCAAACACCGCACATCATGAACGAACTGGGAAAAGGCAATGTACGCCGTCTGCTGCAGGAGAGTCTGTACGGAGAGATCGAAGAATACATGCAGGCTTGCCGGGGCATACGCTGTCCCGAGGGTTGGCGCGACGAAATCCGCGACATCACGCGCCGCGTGCTGGAACTGCTTTTCTACTATGACGAGGCAGAGATCACCGGAGTCGAATAGTGGGGCAACCGGCTCTGTTTCACCTATATACTACGTGGATACGGTGTGGGTGAAACAGCCCAGGTGGAATACGAAAGCGACCTGGGTTATCTGCGCATCCGCTTCGCCCTGCTGCGCGACGGCCATGTCCGTTCGACGGTCACCTACCAACGCGAAGACGACGAGATTTCGCTCTCCTACCGACGTCCCAACGGCGAGTACGTCACCGTCATGGGATAACCTTCCGTCCGGTCCGCCGCACCGCATTGCCCGCGCTTTTCGGCTGCCGGGCCGGCTGACGCTTGCCGTTTTTACGGAATATTCCTATATTTGTAAGCTTTAAAATAGCGCCTTACCGTAACAGAAAATTCAAAACAATTCAATCATTTCTAAATCAATCATTTATGTTTAAAGGACATCCTAAAGGCCTAATTGCCGCCGCACTAAGCAACATGGGCGAGAGGTTCGGCTATTACATCATGAATGCAGTGCTGCTGCTCTTCTTGTGCTCCAAGTTCGGACTGAGCGATGAGACCAGCGGTATTATCTATGCAATCTTCTACGCGCTCATATACGTGTTGAGTCTGATTGGCGGTTATATCGCAGACAAGACCCAGAATTACAAAGGCACCATCATGTCCGGTCTGGTAACGATGGCCGTGGGATACGTCCTGCTGTCGATTCCGATCCTCGCCACCCCCGAGAACACCAAATGGCTGTTGCCGTTCACCTGCGGTGCCCTGCTGCTGATCGCGTTCGGCAACGGTCTGTTCAAAGGCAACCTCCAGGCCATCGTAGGTCAGATGTACGATAATCCCAAATACTCGGACAAACGGGATTCCGGCTTCCAGATTTTCTACGTGTTCATCAATATCGGCGGTCTGGTAGCTCCGTTCATCGCTCCGATGCTGCGAAGCTGGTGGCTGGGAGTCAACAACATGGCCTACAACGCCGCTCTGCCTGAGCTCTGCCACAAATACATCACGGCAGGAGGCAACCTCGACCCCGACCAGCTCACCAAATTTCAGGAGTTGGCCGAAAATGTGATGCTGAACGGCATCCCGGTAGGCGACCTGATGACCTTTGCCAACAACTACCTCGACGTATTCAACACCGGCGTACACTACTCGTTCCTCGCCTCGGTGGCTGCCATGCTGATCTCCCTGCTGATCTTCGTCTTCACCAAGAAGCACATGCCCACCCCCGCCAAGAAAGAGGCTGCCGTGGTAGAACAGTACACCAAGGAAGAGAAACTGGCCATGGCCAAGGAAATCAAACAGCGTCTGTACGCCCTGTTTGCCGTGCTCGGCGTTGCCATCTTCTTCTGGTTCTCGTTCCACCAGAACGGCCAGTCCCTGTCGGTATTCGCCCGTGACTTCGTGTCCACCGACTCCATTGCACCTGAAATCTGGCAGGCCGTCAATCCGTTCTTTGTGATCACCCTGACCCCGATCGTGATGTTCGTGTTCGCCTCCATCAAACGGAAAAGAGGTAAAGACATCTCCACGCCCAGAAAGATCGCCATCGGTATGTTGATTGCCAGCATTGCCTACCTGTTCCTCACGATCTTCGCAGCCGTCAAAGGCTATCCCTCCGGCGAGGTGTTCAGAAGCTGGGATGTAGCCGCTCAGGATGCCGTAAAGGCGGGTCCGTGGGTGCTGATCGTCACCTATTTCTTCCTGACCGTAGCCGAACTGTTCATCTCCCCGCTGGGTCTGTCGTTTGTATCGAAAGTTGCCCCCAAGAATCTGCAGGGTATCTGCCAGGGTCTCTGGCTCGGCGCTACGGCCGTGGGTAACCTGCTCATCTGGATCGGCCCGCTGATGTACAACAGCTTCAGCAGTCAGTGGATGTGCTGGCTGGTATTCATGATCGTCTGCCTCATTTCCATGGGTATCATGCTCGCCATGGTAAAATGGCTGGAACGAATCACGATGGGCAAAGAATAAGTATCTGGAGCTTTCTTGAACTCATTTTCCAAGCGCTCGCCGATCTCGGCGAGCGCTTTTTTGTGGGTCCGCGTGAACGAGGCCTGCCGACAACGATCCGGCTGCCCGACAAAGGCGAGCCCGACCGGTCTTCTCCATCCAATGGACTTTCCGCTCGGATCGGGTACTACCTACCGCCCAAGAACCAAGAGCCAACGGGAGGGGGCTGGTTCGCCGCTACGGCCGTCGGCAACTACCTCGTCTCGATCATCGGCATGCTGTGGGGCAGCCTCCCGCTGTGGCAGCTGTGGTCGATCCTGATCGTGCTCTGTCTGATCTCGGCTCTCTTCATCTTCTCGATTATGAAGAAGCTGGAGAACGCTACGAAATAGGCCCTGTCCGATCCGACAACAAAGGGGAGCTCCGGCTCCCCTTTCTTTTTGTCCGCCGCAGCCCCGCAACCGTGCCGCAAGCGCGAAAAAATGCGTAATTTTGGAGACTGAACCCGCCCGAAGAAACCGGTCTGCACGCCGGCCCGGAGCGGGAAATGCTCTACCGCATATGTTACGACTCACCTTTCTCGGAACCGGCACCTCGCAGGGCGTGCCCATGATCGGCTGCGACTGTGAAGTGTGCCGCTCCCGCGATCACCACGACAAACGGCTGCGTTCCTCCGTCATGATCGAACGCTTCGACGCCACACCCCCGGTCCACGTCATCATTCCCGAAGCCGCCACCCATCCGGCCACCGCACACGGCGCTTTCGACCGTCCGGTGGGAGCCGACGGCCGCATCGTCATCGACGCGGGTCCCGACTTCCGCTACCAGATGCTGCGCGAAGGGGTTCACACGCTCGATGCCATCCTGCTGACCCACGAACACAAGGATCACGTGGGCGGAATCGACGACGTGCGCGCCTTCAACTATTTTCAGGGACGGGCCATTCCGATCTATGCCACCGAACGGGTGGGCAATGTCGTGCGCAAGGATTTCGACTACGCCTTCAGCGCCGACCGCTACCCCGGTGCCCCCGAGATCGACCTGCGCACCATCCGTCCCGAGGTGCCGTTCGACGTGGCGGGTTTCCACGTGGTGCCGGTTACGGGTCGCCACTACATCCTGCCCGTGACGGGCTACCGCATCGGTCCGCTCGCCTACCTGACCGACTTCAACAGCATCGAGGAGTCCGAACTCCGCAAACTGGAGGGTATCGACACGCTGGTCATCAATGCCCTGCGCTACACCAAACATATCTCCCACTTCACCGTCGAGGAGGCCATCGCCGTCAGCCGGCGCATCGCCCCGCGACGCACCTACCTGACCCACATGTCGCACCAGATCGGTCCCTACGAGAAGGTGCACGGCACACTGCCCGAGGGCATCGAATTTGCCTGGGACGGACTGAAAATCGACATAAACGACTGAACGCCATGGGAAACATCCTGCTCGTCACCCCGCCCTTCCTGCAACCCAATGCCCCCTATCCGGCAACGGCCTATCTGAAAAGCTATCTGGAGCGGCACGGTCACCACGCCGAACAATACGACCTCTCGGTCGCCCTGCTCAATGCGATCTTCTCCTCGGAGTTTCTGACCAAAGTGTTCGACCTCTACCCCGTCGCCAAGGCGGACGGCCTCGAGATCGACGAGGAGATGCTCCCCGACATCGAACGCATCCACGCCCTGCGCGCAGCCTACATCGACACGATCGACGCGGTGATGGAGTTCCTGCGCGGCAAGGATTCCACGCTGGCCCACCCGATCTGCCGCGGCGACTTCCTGCCGCAGGCCGGCCGCTTCGATACGCTAGAGGACCCTGAAGAGGAGTTCGGCTGGATGGGCATTCAGGACTGCGCCAAACACCTCTGCACCCTCTACCTGCAGGACATCAGCGACTTCATCCGCGCCGTGGTCACGGACAACTTCGAGATCGTGCGCTACGCCGAACAGCTTGCCGTGTCGCTGCCCGAATTCTCCACGCTGGAGCAGGAACTGCGCCTGCCGCCCAACATGATCGAGCTGCGCATGACCGAACTGCTCCGCCGACGCATCGAGGCCCAGCAACCGGAGGTGATCGCCATGACGGTGCCCTTCCCCGGCAACCTGCTCGCCGCCCTACGCTGCGGACAATATATCAAATCGAACTTCCCGCACATCAGGGTCGTCATCGGCGGCGGCTATCCCACCACCGAACTGCGCCAGATGAGCGACCGGACGATCTTCTCCTACGTCGACTACATCATTCTCGACGACGGCGAACGCGCCCTGGAACACATACTCAACGGCGAGGAGCCGACCGGCACGATCACCCCCGACGGCTACCGCGACGGCACGGAACGCATCACCCACCGCGAACGGGGCTGCCCCGACTTCGACGGGCTGTGCGGCGAGGAGTACTTCTCGCTGTGCGAGGTGGCCAATCCGATGCACCGCCTGTGGAGCGACGGCCGCTGGAACAAGATGATGCTGGCACACGGCTGCTACTGGGCCGGATGCGCCTTCTGTGACACCTCGCTCGACTACATCGGCCGCTACGACGGCGTGACGGCCACCGAACTGGCCGACTGGATGGACCGCGTGGCCGCCCAGACCGGCTCGCGCGGCTTCCACTTCGTGGACGAGGCGGCTCCGCCCCGCCTGCTGCGCGACCTGTCGCTGGAGTTGCTGCGCCGCCGTCGCCGCTACGTCTGGTGGACCAACATCCGGTTCGAGAAAGCCTTCACGGGCGACCTGTGCAACCTGATGGCCGCCGCCGGATGCATTGCCGTATCGGGCGGCCTGGAGGTGGCCTCCGACCGGCTGCTGGCCATGATCGGCAAGGGCATCACCATCCAGCAGGCCACGATCGCGATGCGCAACTTCTTCTATGCGGGCATCATGGTCCACACCTATCTGATGTACGGACTGCCGACCCAGACGCTGCAGGAGACCATCGACGCACTGGAGGTGGTGCGCCAGCTGTTCCGTGCTGAACTGATCGGCTCGGCCTTCTGGCACCGCTACGCCATGACACTCCACAGTCCCTCCGGCCAGCATCCCGAACGGTTCGGCGTGCGCCGCAAGGGAACGATGCCCAACGCCTTTGCCAACAACGAGATCTTCTTCTCGGACAACCGGGGCTACAGCCTTGACATGGTGGGCGATGCGCTCCGCCTCTCGCTGGCCAACTACATGGCCGGCGAAGGACTCGACAAGCCCGTCCACAAATGGTTTGCCGCCAAGGTCTCCCCGACCACCGTCGAACCCACGCTCGTCACCGACCACCTGCTCCGTCCCGACGCCTGCCGCATCTTCGACCCGAAGGCCCGGCTGGTGTGGATCGGCAGCGCACTGGAACGGACCGACAAGGGAGTGCTGGCCCGCAGCAACAGCGAAGACAAGCGGTTGAAATTCTCCGATGTCGATGCCGAATTCCTGCTGGCCACAACGTCCGAATGCAGCGACCTTGGCCGCCGCATCACCTTCGGCGAGATCAAGGAGCGTTACGAACAGACCACGGGCGAGCCCTTCGCCGTGCTCTACCACTCCAAGCAGTGGGACATTCTGCGCGGCTTCGGACTGCTCCAGTTGTAACCGGTCAACAAACACAAAACGACATACTATGAGCAAACACCTCTTCAAAGGCCAAACCGTCGTCATCACCGGCGCCTCGTCGGGCATCGGACGCGCCCTGGCCTACGAATTTGCCGGACGCGGCGCCAACGTCGTGCTCGGCGCCCGGCACGAGGAGCAGTTGAAAAGCATTGCTGCCGACCTCGAACGCTTCGGCATCCGGACAGCCGTCTGCGCCACGGACGTCACCAAGGCCGACGACTGCCGCCGGCTGATCGACACGGCCGTCGAACACTTCGGCGGCATCGACATCCTGATCTGCAACGCGGGCATCTCGATGCGGGCCCTCTTCGACGACGTCGAACTGGAGGTGCTCCACCGGCTGATGGACGTCAACTTTTGGGGTACGGTCTACTGCACCAAGTTTGCCCTGCCCTACATCCAGCAGTCGCACGGCAGCATCGTGGGCGTCTCGTCCGTAGCCGGCCTGCACGGTCTGCCCGGCCGCACGGGCTATTCCGCCTCGAAATATGCCATGACGGGCTTTCTGGACACGATCCGCATCGAAAACCGCCGCAAGGGCGTCCACGTGATGGTGGCCTGCCCCGGCTTCACGGCCACCAATGTCCGCTTTGCCGCCCTGACGGCCGACGGCTCCTGCCAGGGCGCCACACCCCGCAAAGAGGAGAAGATGATGACCGCCGAGGAGGTAGCCCGCCGGATCGCCAACGGCATTGCCCGTCACAAACGCCTGCTGCTGATGGAATTCGAGGGTCGCGCCACCCATTTCATCAAGAAATTCTCGCCGCGTTTCCTCGACATGATGTTCTACAAGGTGATGGCCCGCGAGCCCGACTCTCCCTTCAAGTAAACCCTCCGACCAACGACAAAGCGGGCTGCATCCGGATGGATGCAGCCCGCTTGCTTGTTTGTCCGGCAACCGGCCTATACGCAGCGGCACTCGCCGCGGGGCTTCCAGCCGTTCAGGTAGTCGCGCACCGCCATACGGGGTTTGCCGGCCGGCTGCAACAGTTCGGGCAGGATATACCCGTCACGGCAGGCAATGCGCAACACGCCTCCGGCAGCCGTCACCTCGCCGATGCGGTCCGCTGTCCCGGCAGTCGCCTCGAAACGGGCCGCATAGATCTTCACGTCGGTCGTGCGCAACAGGGTCGCATCGACGGCCGAACGCTCCTCGAGCCGGGTCCACGCTCCCGGATAGGGAGCCAGGCCGCGAATCAGGCGAATGATCCGCTCGCCCTCCACCCCGAAATCGATCCGGCAGGTCTCCTTGAAGATCTTGGGGGCCGGTTTCAACTCCGACGCCGGCAGTTCGGGCTGCGGCTGGGGATGGAACGTCTCGTCCACCACCCTGGCCACGCTCTCCAGCACCAGACCGGCACCGACCGTCATCAGCTTGTCGTGCAGCGACCCCACGTTGTCCTCCGGCAGGATGGCAACCGTACGGCGGTCGATCACGGCGCCCTCGTCCATCCGGGGATTGAGCAGGAAGGTCGTCACACCCGTTTCCCGTTCGCCGTTGATGATCGCCCAGTTGATGGGAGCCGCTCCCCGGTACTGGGGCAGCAGCGAAGCGTGCAGGTTGAAGGTGCCGTATTTCGGCAACTCGAAGACCACGCGCGGCAGCATGCGGAAGGCCACGACAATGCCCAGGTCGGGTTGCAGGTCACGCAGGGCGGCGACAAAAGCCTCGTCCTTGAGCCGTTCGGGCTGCAGCACCGGCAGTCCGGCCGACACGGCATAACGCTTCACCGCACTCTCCTGCACCTTCAGACCGCGCCCCGCCGGTTTGTCGGGCATCGTGACTACCGCCACGACCCGGTAACCGCCCTCGACCAGCGCCTGCAGCGGAGCCACGGCGAAGTCGGGCGTACCCATATAGACAATTCGCAGCTGTTTGGGATCGACGCTCATCGCACGCACCTCCCCCTTTTAGTGATTCTCCTTGTGGAGCAGCCCCAGCTTGTGGCCCATCTTCTCCTCCTTGGTCTCCAGATAGCGCTGGTTGTAGGTCGTCGGCTTGATCACGATCGGAACGATCTCCTCGATCGACAGACCGTAGCCCTCCAGACCGGCCCGCTTGAGGGGGTTGTTGGTCATCAGGCGCATCTTCGTAATGCCCAGCGCATGCAGAATGCTGGCACCCACACCGTAGTCGCGCTCATCGACCGCAAAGCCGAGCTTCACGTTTGCCTCGGCCGTGTCGTAGCCGTCCTCGTCCTGCAGCTTGTAGGCCTTGATCTTGTTGCAGAGACCGATGCCGCGTCCCTCCTGCATCAGGTAGACGATGGCACCCTTGCCCTCCTTCTCGATCATGCGGATCGCCTCGTCGAGCTGGGCTCCGCAGTCGCAGCGCACCGAGCCGAAGATGTCGCCCGTCGCGCAGGACGAGTGCACGCGAACCAGCACCGGTTCGCCGGGCTCCCAGGTACCTTTAATAAGCGCCATATGCTCCAGACCGTTGCTCTTCTGGCGGAAGGGAATGAAGCGGAATTCACCCCACTTGGTCGGCATGGCCACCTCCTCGCCCTTCTCGACGATGCTCTCGTTGCGGAGGCGGTAGGCGATGATGTCGGCAATGGAGACGATCTTGAGGCCGAACTTGTCGGCCACCTTCATCAACTGGGGCAGACGGGCCATCGAACCGTCTTCGTTCATAATCTCGATCAGCGCGGCGGCAGGCTGCAGACCGGCCATACGGGCCAGGTCAACGGCCGCTTCGGTATGACCCGGACGGCGCAGCACACCCTTGTTGCGGGCACGGAGCGGATTGATGTGACCCGGACGGCCGAAATCCTCCGGTTTGGAGTTCGGATCGGCCAGCGCACGGATCGTGGCGGCACGGTCGTGGATCGACACGCCCGTCGTGCAGCCGTCATGCAGGTAATCGACCGTCACGGTGAACGGCGTACCCAGCAGCGAGGTGTTGTTGCCCACCATCATCTCCAGATCGAACTCCTTGCAGCGATCCTCCGTCAGCGGAGCGCACAGCACGCCGCGGCCGTTGTGCAGCATGAAGTTCACGATCTCGGGCGTGATCTTCTCAGCGGCGACGATGAAATCACCCTCGTTCTCGCGATCCTCGTCATCCACGACGATCACGATCTTGCCTTCGCGGAAATCCTCGATGACTTCCTCTACGGTATTCAATTTTCTCTGTTCTGTACTCATGCTATTTTCGTTTTTGTTTTTTCGCTTCCAGCCAATCCTTAAATTTGGCAAACTGTATGCGGTACCAATCCATATTGAACAGATTGGAGTCGTTGGTCGATTTATAGATCAGGTAGATGGCTATCGGCAGCAGGATGGCCGACGAGAGCCACATACCCTCGAACGCCGAACTGATGCCGTCGCGGGCCATCTTCTCGCCCGACATGCTGATGATGTAGTACACCACGAAGAACAGCACCGACACCACCACCGGCATACCCAGACCGCCCTTGCGGATGATGGCCCCCAGCGGCGCACCGATCAGGAAGAAGATCATCACCGAAACCGGCAGCGACACCTTGCGGTGCCACTCGATCTCCGAACGGTAGAGCTGTGTCAGACTCGCCTTGAAGGAGTCCTCCTCGTAGTTGATGGAGAGCTGGGAGTTCTTCGCCTTGGCAATGGCATTCGACACCACCTCGCGCCGCTGGCCCAGGGAGAGGTTGCGCAGCTCCTCCTCGCGCGAGAGGGGGCGCTTGTAGGAATAGTCGGTCTTCACACTGTCGGTCAGGCCCATCACGTTGGGGTCGTACTGCAGGATGCCCTTGCGGAGCACGGATTCGTAGGAACGCGCCATATCGCGCCCCACGAGCCGGTCCAGCGAATCGATGTCGCGCGAGAGACGTTTGATCGGCTTGGTCTCCACGCCGCCGCTGAACTGTTCGCTGTCGGTACGCGAAAAGTCGAAGCCCTCGATCGGCACCACCGCGTGCTGCATCTCGAAGGTCTGGTGGGTGAGCTGGCTCTCGGCATACCACTGGTAGTTGCGCGTGGTTTCGTAACGTTCGCCGTTGTAGAGGGTCACGAGCAGGTATTTCTTGTCGTCCGACAGCCGGATGTAGCCCGAATCGGCAATGGTGGTGGACATGGCGCCGTTGGTGGAGCCCGTAGCCCCCGTATCGTAGATCAGCACATTGGTCAGCAGGCCGGTCTTCTTGTCCTGATGGCCCACGCGGATACTCATGTTGTCGATGCCGTTGAAGAAGGCGCCGTCCTTGAATTCGATGCTCTGCTTCTGTTTGCGGATGTCGGTGATGAGCATGTTCATCTTCTTCCACGCATAGGGCACCAGGTTGTTGGAGGCAAAGAAACTGCCGATGGCAATGAAGACAACCAGCACGGTGAGCGGCAACAGGATGCGCGGCAGGGAGATGCCCGCCGACTTCATGGCCAGCAGCTCGTTGTTCTCGCCGAGGTTGCCCATCGTCATGATGGCGGCCAGCAGGGTGGCCAGCGGGAGCGACATCGGGATCGTGGTAGCGGTCGCGTACCACATCAACTGCAGAATGACGGAGAGGTCGAGTCCCTTGCCGACCAGTTCGTCGATGTAGCGCCACAGGAAATTCATCAGGAAGATGAACGACACGATGAAGAACGTCAGCACCATCGGGCCGACGTACGACTTCAACAGAAACTTATCGATCGTCTTCACTGCGGGGAGCTCTTTTCGGGCCACACAAAGGTAGCAGTTTTATCACAATAAGCGTCAAAGCCAGCAGAAATATTGTGGCCGCCCCGGCGGGGATGTCGAACCGGTAGCTGAGCCACAGTCCGAAGCAGTTTCCAACGACAGCTACCACGCTGGACCACAGCGTAATACGGGAAAACGAGCGGGTCAACCCATTGACAATGGCGGCCGGCACGGTCAGCAGGGCGATCAGCAGCACGATCCCCACGCTGCGGATGCAGCAGACGATCGACAGGGCCACCAGCACGGCCATCGCGCAGGAGACCGCCATCACCGGCACCCCCCGGCTGCGGGCAAAGGCCCGGTCGAAGGCCACGTACATGACACTCCGGTAGGCCAGCAGCGCGACCGCCGCCGTCACCGCCACCAGTCCGCCCAGCGCCCACAGGTCGGCCGCCGTGACGGTCAGGATGTTGCCGAACAGGAACCCCATCAGATTGGGAGCATAGCCGGGGGTGAGGTAGATGAAGATGATGCCGACGGCCATGCCGAAGCTCCACACCATGCCGATAGCCGAATCCTCGCGGATGCGGCCGCGCGCCGTGCCCCACTCGATGCCCAGCGCCGAGAGCACGGCAAACACCAGCGCTCCCAGCAGCGGATTGAGCCCCAGGTAGTAGGCAATGCCGATGCCGCCGAAGGAGGCATGCGTGATGCCGCCTCCCAGGAAGACCATCCGGCGCGCCACCATATAGGTGCCCACGATGCCGCAGACGATGCCCGTCAGCACCGCCGCCACCGCCGCGCGCTGCAGAAAACCGTATGTCGCCAGAGCGTGAAAGAAGTCCATCGGAATCAACCCCTCCGGCAGAAAGGGTCGGCCTGCCCGGAGGGAGAGGCAAAAATACGCTTTTTCCGCCAGCTCCGCTACGGTCCGCCCCCGCAGGGCTCGATTATTTCCCTACTTTTTTCGTATTTTCGCCTCCGAAAATCCCGCATGCCATGACCGCACCCAAAAAAGTCAGCTTCCATACGCTGGGCTGCAAGCTCAATTTCTCGGAAACCGCCACCATCGCCCGCCAGTTCGACGAGAACGGCTATCTCCGCGCTTCGTCCGCCCAGGCCGACATCTGCGTCATCAACTCCTGCGCCGTCACCGAACACGCCGAGAAAAAGTGCCGCAACCTGATCCGCAAGATCCATCGCGAGAATCCTGACGCCATCATTGCGGTCACCGGCTGCTACGCCCAGCTCCGACCGGAAGAGATCGCCGCCATCGAAGGTGTCGATCTGGTGCTCGGCAACCGCTTCAAGGGCGACCTCTTCGGACAGGTGGCCGCCCTCGGCAGCAAGAGCGGCACCCACATCAGCTCGTGCGACACAACCGAACTGACCAACTTCTTCGCCGCCTTCTCCACCGGCGACCGCACACGCGCCTTCCTGAAGGTGCAGGACGGCTGCGACTACAAATGCTCCTACTGCACCATCCACTACGCCCGCGGCAGCAGCCGCAACCTCCCCATCGCCGACCTGGTGCGCGAGGCCGAACGGATCGCCGCCTCCGGCCGCCGCGAAATCGTCGTGACGGGCATCAACACGGGCGACTTCGGCCGCACCACGGGCGAACGGTTCCCCGACCTGCTGCGCGCCCTCGACCGGGTGGAGGGCATCGAACGCTACCGCATCTCGTCGATCGAACCCAACCTGCTCACCGACGAGGTGATCGAACTGTGCGCCGCTTCGGCCAAGTTCCAACCCCATTTCCACATACCGCTCCAGAGCGGTTCGGACCGCATTCTCGGCCTGATGCGCCGCCGATACCGGGCCGACGTCTTCCGCGACCGCATCGAAAAGGTGCGCCGGTTGATGCCGGATACCTTCTTCGGCGTGGATGTCATCGTCGGTTTCCCGACCGAAACCGATGAGGATTTCGCCCAAACCTACCACCTGCTCGAATCCCTCGAACCGGCCTACCTGCACGTCTTCCCCTTCTCGGAACGCCCCGGAACACCGGCCGCCACAATGGAGGGAAAAGTGAAGGACAGCGTCAAAACCGAACGCGCCGCCCGGCTGAACGATCTCTGCTCCACGCTGCACGACCGTTTCTGCCGCCGCTACCTCGGCTCCGAAGCCGACGTGCTGTTCGAAGGACGCGGCCGGGAAGGCATGATGTTCGGCTACACGGGCAACTACATCAAATGCAAGGCCCCCTACGATGCCCGGCTGGTGAACCGCATCGTCCCGGTCCGGCTGACCGCCCTCACCGAAGACGGCGTGACGGCCAAACTCCTCGCCGACGGCACATCGTCCCGATAAAATCCGTACCTTAGCGAATCCCGAAACACGTAACCCTTTCAAACCTCGCTCATGCGCAAGAAAATCTCGGCAGGTTTCGTCTGCCTCGCATTCGTTCTGCTGTTCGCCGGCGCCATCTCGATGTACGAAATGCACCGGCTCCGCGATCAGGCCCTCGGCATCATCGAGGACAACACCTACAATACGGCCCTGGCCGACAAAATGCTCACCGCCCTGCAGAAACAGAACAGTTCGCTGCTGCGCATGATCTTCTCGGACGCCACCACCCCCGACGCCGAATTCCATCTCGGCCAAAAGAGTTTCGACGAAGCGGTCGAAGCGGCCACCGCACTGCCCCGCAACAGCGACTTCCTGCAACCCGTCATCGAGGCCAACACCGCCTTCCAGTATACCATCGAACAACACCTGAAAGGAGACGGAACGCCCGACATCGACTGGTTCGTCTCCTCCTACCTGCAAGCCTACTACCGGCTCGACGACGCCATCCGCGACTACTTCACCTCGCCGGCCAACCCGATTGCCGCCCGGGCCCAGATCCTCGAAAAAAGCGCCTACAAGACAATCACCCCCAGCATCGTCACCCTGCTGATCGCCCTCATCATCGTGCTGATGTTCTTCTTCTTCATCAACGCCTACTACACACGCCCCCTGCTGGAGATCCACAAGTCGCTGAAGAACTACCTGAACCACCAGATCCCCTTCGACCCCAAATGCGAAGGCAGCGAGGACGAAATCGATGAACTCAAGGGTATGATCGAGGAGCTGATCGAACGGAAAAAGAACGAACGCAGATGAGACTCGGACTGATATTCAAATACATCGGTGGTGTCCTGTTGCTCAATGCCGCCTTTATGCTGGTGTCGGCCGCGATCTCGTGGGCTAACGGAATGGACAGCGGCTTCACCCCGCTGATCCTCTCCTGCGTACTGACCTCCATCCTGGGATTCTTCCCCTCGATCTTCGTGCGCAAGAAGGCCCAGATCAACGCCAAGGAGGGATACTGCATCGTCACGGGCGCCTGGCTGCTCTGCTGCCTGGTGGGCACCTTCCCCTACCTGATGTACGGCGGCGAATTCACCGTCATCAACGCCTGGTTCGAAAGCGTGTCGGGATTCACCACCACCGGATCGACCATCCTCGCCGACGTCGAGGCCCTGCCCCGCAGCCTGCTCTTCTGGCGGGCGACCACCCACTGGATCGGCGGTGTCGGCGTGGTGATGTTCGCCCTCGCCGTGCTCCCCGCCCTGGGAAACACCCGCAAGATGCTCTACAACGTCGAACTCTCGCCAATGGCCAAGGACAACTTCCGTTACAAAACCCCGAAGATCATCCGCATCCTGCTGATGGTCTACATCGGCATCACCGTCTCGGAAACCGTCCTGCTCCGCACTGCCGGGATGGACTGGTTCGACGCGGTCACCCACTCCTTCTCCACGGTGGCCACCGGCGGTTTCAGCACCAGGAATGCCAGCATCGCCGCCTTCGACAGCTTCTGGATCGAACAGATCATCACCTTCTTCACCCTGGTGTCGGGCCTCCACTTCGGCCTGATCTACGCCACCCTGCTGGGCAGCCGCAACAACATCTTCCGGTCGGAAATCACCCGCTTCTATTTCCTCACCGTTGCCGCAGCCACCCTGCTCATTACCTTCAGCCTGTGGCACGACCGCATCTACCCCACCTTCTGGGAATCGCTCCGCCAGAGCCTCTTCCAGAGCGTCACGATGATCTCCACCACCGGATTCGCTACCGCCGACACCAACCTGTGGACCCCGCTGGCCATGCTGATCCTGATCTGGCTATCCATCCAGTGCGCCTGTGCCGGATCCACCTGCGGCGGCATCAAGAGCGACCGCATCCTGCTGGCCCTGAAGGTGATCAAAACCCGCATCCGCCAACAACAGCATCCCAATGCCGTGCTCCGCATCAAACTGGACGGCATTACCCAGGAGAGCTCAACCATAAATTTCGCCATCCTCTATATCGCGATTTACTTTTTTTTCCTTATTTTAGGAACATTGATAAACACGGCGTGCGGAACCGATTTCGTCACCGGATTCTCGGCCACGGTCGCCTGCCTGGGTAACGTGGGCCCCGGATTCGGCGAGGTCGGCTCAATGGACAACTTCGGCGCCCTGCCCGAACTGGCCAAGATCAACCTCTCAGCTTTGATGCTGTTCGGCCGTCTGGAGATCTTCGGTCTCATCCAGCTCTTCACCATCAAATGGTGGATCTGATCCGCCGGGCCCCGTCGTTCCGCCGCCCACACCGAAGCGTTGCCGTTATGAAACACGTCATCCATACCCTGCTGCTGGCCGCCCTGCTCACGGCTCCGTGCGCCGCACAGGCCCAGGCTCCCGCATCGACCCCCGCAGCCGACCCCGCAGCCACATACGACTCGCTGACGCTCCGCAAACAGTCCCTGCTGCGTCAGGAGAGCGAACTGGCCGACCAGCTGGCCGAAACCCGCCGACTCTACGCCGCCGACGACTATGCCGGCCGCGAAGCTCTGGGCAACACCATCGTGCGGCTCGAGTCCGACCTCTATGCCGTACGCGATGCCCTCGAGGCCCTGGAAGATGCCCTGGCCGAGGTGGAACGCGAACTGCCCGTCCGACCGGCCGTACCGGAGACGCCCGCAACGGCGGAGCAAGGCCACGCCCTGCTGACCGACAACGGATACTTCCGAAACAACCTGCCCGCCGAAGAGTACGGCCTCCTGGAACAGGCCCAGTCCCGCGAGGCGGAAGCAGCCCGGATGGCCCGCACGATCAGCGAAAACTACCGCCAGCTCGATGCCCTGCTGCAGGCCTACAACGCCCTGTCCACCCGAACACCCCAGGCCGACAGCCTCTATGCGGAGGCCCTCACGCTAGCCGACCGGAACGACCGGCTGGCCGCCGACCTGGCTGCCGTATGGAGCGAGATCTTCGACACCAAAACCTACGCCTACAACTACGTGCTGGACAAATGCGGCGCTTACGACGCGCTGGCCGTACAGGAACAGCAGATGAACGACCTGCGCCTGCTCGACGCCGAAACCCGCGACGACTATATGTACGCCGACCTGGTGCGCTATGCCCTGCAGAAACAACTGCTGCTGGGCTACGAACGGCGGCTGGCCGACCTGGCCGCTCTGGGCGAAGCGGCCGATTCGCTGGCCGGAGTGCCCCTGCCGACCGAACACATCGCCGACTTCTTCCTGCCGCCGCTCGACACCCGCGAGAAAATGTTCTACGATCTGGCCGATGCCACACCCGTCCGCCCGGCCCGATACGCCAACGTGCGCCAGATACCGCAGGTGCAGATCTTCCCCCGAGGAACCATCTACCGCATCCTGCTGGGCGCCTACTTCCAACCCCCTGCGGTATCGGTGTTCCGCAGCGTAGCCCCGCTCTCGCAGGAGACCAAGGCCGACCGACGCACCTACTACTATGCCGGCGGATACGCCTCCTACGAGGAGGCACAGGCTGCCGCCGCCCGGTTGAAGAAACTGGGATTCCGAAACCCCCGCATCGTCGCCTGGCAGGACGGCACGTATGATGCGGAACCCGGCGCCACAACAACGCCGAAACCCGGAACCCCGGGCAAAAACCAGCCCGAATACCGCGTGGAGATCCGCAATGCCTCCGCCGAAGGACTGAGCCGTATGGTACGCGACGTGATCGCCACCCGGGCCACCGGCAAGGAGATCTCGCGCATCTCCGACTCCGCCACCGGCGAACCCGTCTTCGTGGTGGGCACCTTCTCCAACCGCACGCTGGCCGAAACCGTCGTCGGCGCCATCCAGGAGGCCGACCCCAGCCTCGACGTCTCGCTCGTCACCATCCCCTGATCCGTTACAACTTCACCCGATCCCCGCATCACTATGACCGCCATCATCCTCATCGTTCTGCTCGGCATTCTGCTGATGGTCACCGAAGTATTCCTGCTGCCCGGCACGGGACTGGCCGGAGTCGGCGCCTTTGCGGCGTGCGGCTACGGCGTCTATCGCGCCTTCGTGCTCTACGGCAATACGGGCGGTTTCATCACCCTGGCCGCCGTGCTGGTTCTGTCGGTCGTCTTCCTCGTCCTGGGCCTCCGCTCGCAAACCTGGAAACGCTTCACGCTGCAGGAAAACATCGACGGCACCTCCGGCTCCACACCCGGACAGACGGGCGAAGTGCACATCGGCGATACGGGCCGCACCCTCTCGCGCCTGGCCCCCTCCGGCAAGGTAATGATCCGCGGCAAGGTGTACGAAGCCCACACGCTCGACTGCTACATCGACCCGCAGCAGGTGGTCGAGGTGACCGGATTCGACGATTTCAGCCTCGTCGTACGACCGCGGCCCGCCGAACCCCCCCTGGCCTGATTCGCGCATCTCAAACCAAAAATCTTGCATAAATGGACAACGGTATCCTCATCGTCGTCGCCGTGGTGGCCATCGTGCTGCTGTGGCTCCTCTTCTACTTCATCCCCGTCGGGGTATGGTTCAAGGCGCTGCTCTCGGGCGTGCGCATCTCGCTGCTGCAACTGATCCTGATGCGCTGGCGCAAGGTGCCCGCCACGCTGATCGTCAATGAGATGATCACCGGAACCAAGGCGGGCCTCACCCTCAACCCCAACGAACTGGAAGCCCACTACCTGGCCAAGGGCAATGTGCCGAACGTGGTGCGCGCCCTGGTATCGGCCCAGAAGGCCAACATCAACCTCGACTTCAAGATGGCCTCGGCCATCGACCTGGCCGGACGCAACGTCTTCGAGGCGGTGCAGATGTCCGTCAATCCGAAGGTCATCAACACGCCGCCCGTGTCGGCCGTGGCCAAGAACGGCATCCAGCTGATCGCCAAGGCCCGCGTAACGGTGCGCGCCAACATCAAACAACTGGTCGGCGGAGCCGGTGAAGAGACCGTACTGGCCCGCGTGGGCGAAGGCATCGTCTCCTCGATCGGCTCGTCGGAGTCGCACACCGTCGTGCTGGAGAACCCGGACCACATCTCGCGCGTGGTGCTGGCCAAGGGACTGGATGCCGGCACCGCCTTCGAGATCCTCTCGATCGACATTGCCGACATCGACGTGGGCAAAAATATCGGCGCCGAACTGCAGATCGACCAGGCCAACGCCGACAAGAACATCGCCCAGGCCAAAGCCGAGGAGAAACGCGCAATGGCCGTAGCGCACGAGCAGGAGAACCTCGCCCTGGCCCAGGAGGCACGCGCCAAGGTGATTCTGGCTGAAGCGGAGATTCCGAAAGCCATTGCCGAAGCGTTCCGCAACGGCAACCTGGGGATTATGGACTACTACCGGCTGCAGAACGTCCAGGCCGACACCCGGATGCGCGAAACGCTGGCCGGCCCCGCCCAGCAGCCCAAATAGCGTCTCGCCCCCCGCCAAACACAAGGAGACCTCCCCCCCGCACGGGAGGAGGTCTCCTTGCTGTTTTTGAACCGCCCGTCCGCACCGCAAACGGGACCGGCTCAGGGCCGAGGGCGGCAGAAGCAGCGGTAAGGCAGGGGCCGGAGCAGCCGGAGCAAGCGGCCAAGCAACGGCAGGCAGAAACGACCGGAGCCAAAGGCCGGAGCAGCTGCAGAAGCAGCGGTAAGGCAGGGCCGAGGCAAAGGCCGAGGCTACGCCTCCGATGCCTCCGACGCCTCCGATGCCTCCGGCAACCGGCGATAGACCGTGGCCGTGCGGCAGATGTTGTAGATGCGGATGAAATGGCGCAAGGGATCGTCCGACTCCGGCTCCGAAAAGTGGATCACCGAAGCATCGTCACGCCCCTGACCCCCGTAGAGCGGATCGTCCGTCGCCAGCAGCGTCCGGTAGCGTCCCGCTCGCGGAACCGGAACCCGGTAGTCGGCCACACTCGCCGTCGGATGCCAGTTGAAAACGAAAAGCAGATCGCCGTGACTGAATGCCATCGTCTTGTTGGCCTCGTCCATCAGCTGATTGTAGGCATAGCCGCACCGCATCACACCGTACGTCTCGGCCATCGCCAGCATGGCCCGGTCGAAAAGACCGAGCTGACCGTAGCGCAGGCGGTCGTTGTCAGCCAGCGACCACTGGCGGCGCGCATAACGGTAGCTCCAGCCGTTCCCCTCGCGCGGAAAGTCGATCCATTCGGGATGACCGAACTCGTTGCCCATAAAATTGAGATAGGCCTCGCCTCCCAGCGCAAGCGTCACCAGCCGGATCATCTTGTGGAGCGCCATACCGCGCTCTACGGTCAGATCGTCCCGACCGCGCTCCATCGCCGTGTACATCGCACTCCCCATCAACCGGAAGGCAATCGTCTGGTCGCCCACCAGCGCCTGGTCGTGCGACTCGGCATAGGCCACCGTCCGCACCGTGGGAAGCCGGTCGGTCAGCACGTGCCAGATCTCCCAGATGTTCCACGCCTCGTCGGGCGTATCCTTCAGCATCCGGATCCAGAAGTCGGGCACCGCCATCCCCAACCGGTAGTCAAACCCAACACCACCGTCGGCCACCGGCGTGCAGATGCCCGGCATGCCGCTCACCTCCTCGGCTATGGTTACGGAGGAGGGTTTCACCTCCTTCACCAACTCGTTGGCCAGCGTCAGGTAGGTCAGTCCGGCACGATTCACCTCCCCGCCGAAGAAAAGATCGGCCCCCTCGCTCTCGGTGTAGCCGTGGTGGGTATAGATCATCGAGGTCACCCCGTCGAAGCGGAACCCGTCGAAATGGAACTCCTCCAGCCAGTAGCGGATGTTGGAGAGCAGAAAACGGCGAACCTCCGGCTTGGCGTAGTCGAACAGCATCGAATCCCAATAGGGGTGACGCCCCGCCTCGCCGGCCGGCGAATAGAGGTGGTCGGAACCGTCCAACTGGTTGAGCCCCTCGTTCAGATTCTTCACATAGTGGGCGTGAACCAGATCCATAATGACGGCCAACCCCATCGCGTGGGCCCTGCGCACCAGCGCCTTCAGCTCCTCCGGCGTACCGAACCGGGACGAAGGTGCAAAAAAACTGGAAACGTGGTACCCGAAACTGCCGTAATAGGGATGCTCGGCCAGCGCCATCAACTGGACGGCATTGTAGCCTGCGGCCCGGATGCGCGGCAACACCTGTTCGGCAAACTCCGCATAGGTGCCGACCCGTTCCGCTTCCAGCGCCATACCGATGTGGCTCTCGTAGATGTAGAGCGTGCGCAGGGAGGCGATGTCGAAACGGTCGGCTCCCCAGTCGAAGGCGTCGGCCGGATGCCAGAACTGGGCCGTGAAGTCCTTCGTGCGGTCGTCCTGAACCACCCGGCGGGCATAGGCCGGAATACGCTCGTGCCAACCGTTGGCGCCGTGCACCAGCATCTTGTAGAGCGAGCCGTGACGCAACCCCTGGCCCCAGTCGCCGTCGTACAGAAAAATGCTCCACACCCCGCGGCTGTCCTTCACCAAAGGCAGCGTGCGCCGCTGCCAGCCGTTGAAATCCCCGAAGAGATAGACCTCATCCGCTTCGGGCAGCCACTCGCGAAACCACCAACCCTGCGACCGGTCGTCGCGCTGGAAGCCGAAATAACGGTAGCCGTCGGCATACGCCTTCAACGAACCGGACTGCCGCACACAAGCCTCCTTTGCCTCCCGATAGAGGCGGTAGCGGTACTCCAGTTCCCCCGCAGCCTGTTCCAGCCACGGATCGTCCGCAATCATCTTCAACTGTGCTGCCATATCGTCTGTATGTTTCGGATCACTTAAAGGTAACACTTTTCCGCCGGAAACCGGCTCTCCCGGCCCCCTATTTTCCCGCGACCGCAACGAACGCGCCACCCGCCGTCTCCCGGCTGCAGCCCCGCAGGGTCAGCGTCTGGGCTCCGAGCGGCGCCCCCAACACCGGGAGGGCACAGTCGCCCGCCCCACAAAAAGGGGGGGGACGGTCCGCGCATCCGAACCGTCCCCCCCTGTGGCTGTCGTTTCCAACGCCCCCGGTGCCTCAATCGTGGTAGATCACGCAGCGGACCGCACGTCCCGTCTCCCGGCTGCAGCCCCGCAGGGTCAGCGTCTGGGCTCCGAGCGGCGCCCCGGCGTGCAGCTGCAACACGTCGCCCGCGTGCAACCGCGCGCACTGCCCGTCGGGCAGCCCGACCTCCGCCTCGCACAGCAGGTAGAAGACCTCACTCACGCAGCGCCATCCCTCAACGACCGGCATCAACCGCACCTCGCAGGGCGTCGAAGTCAGCTCGATCACCTGTACACGTCCTTCGCCCCCCTTCACCATCAGGTTGAAGTCGGTCACCCGACCCCAACTGCGCGTCGTCCAGTCACCGCTGAAGTTGTCCTGCTCGAAGGGATGCAGCACGGTTTCGTAATGGCCCTCGTGGCACAACCGCAACGTGCCCTCCAGAATCATCAGACAACGCTCCACGCCCGGCAGCGACGTGAAGGTCGACTCCTCGTCCTCCACACGGGCCGAACTGACGCGCCACGTGAAACTACGCCGGGCATAGTCCCCCTCGGGCGGCCAGATGGCCAATTGGGTGGTCGTGCCGCCGCTCCAGCGGGCGACGGTCAGTTGTTCCTTGCGAACGATCTCGTATCTTTCCATCTTGCTGTTTTCTGTTTGGTTTCAGACAATTTTCAAAGATAACGGTTCTTCCGATACGGACGATCGGCTGCCCCGGTGAAAATCGCCCTGCCCACCGATCGCCCCACCCCTGCCCCGACAGCACCGGCCCCGCACCCGATTCGCCACGTCCCACCCGCGGCCACCCGGGAAATCGGGAAATCGGGAAAATTTCGCCGGCCAGAATCAGCAGATTCCACAAATATGTGTTATCTTTGCCCTGTTCAATCCAACACGATGCGGAAATAGCTCAATTGGTAGAGCATCAGCTTCCCAAGCTGAGGGTCGCGGGTTCGAATCCCGTTTTCCGCTCCAGAGGGCCGAAGCAAAGAGGTCCAAAAGAAAACAGAAAGCCTTGAGAAAACAGAAAGCCTTGCATATCGATGATATGCAAGGCTTTTTCGGTTACATTCCACCACTTGTATAGACACAAAAAACGGCACGCATTCGGAGCCTTCATCGTGACCTGGTTGGCTCCGACCGAGCCTTTTTCACATATTGCTCACTGTCAACACCTCAACATAGGGCAACGCTCCATATAGGGCAACGCTCCGGTCTATGCTCCCACCACCACGACCAGCCAAACCACCATCCATACGTAGCGCCAAATCGAGCCGAGTTGCAGACAGTCCTTCCCTACTCCTCGCGCGTTCCACAAAGGATGCGAGCACGCTCCGCCCACAACGATGCGCCGGGATGAATTAGAAAGATAAGGCCTTTGTGCGCTTGGTTATTGA
>DHCMC07803__coassemble_823_pt1 | contig 26185 bp, 22 predicted proteins | sample DHCMC07803__metabat2_low_PE_023 | metagenome-assembled genome bin DHCMC07803
CCGCCATTCCTCTCTCGTTGCAAACCGGGCCTGTCGGAATGAGGAGCCACCGTCCGGCCGAGCCGCTATTTCTTCCGGTAGGTAATGGTGATACCCATCCAACTGCCGGTCGTGAAATACTGCGGAATCGCCGTATCGTCAAACCAGGCATCTACCGGGAACTGAGTCCCGTCACCCGGGTTATTGTCGCAGGCGAAATATTCCAAGGCCGTATTGTTGCTGATATCCATGGATTGAAGTTGATTGCTATTGCAATACAGCATTGTCAGCAACGTGTTTTCATGAACATTCAACTCAGTCAACGCGTTGTATGAGCAGTCCAATAACGTCAAGGCCGTATTGTGGCTTATGTCCAGTACGCTCAGTGAATTGTTGTCACAAGACAATGAAGTCAGCGCCGTATTGTGGCTTGTGTCCAGCACGCTGAGTGAATTGCTGGAGCAAGCCAACGAGGTCAGCGCCGTATTGTGGCTTGTGTCCAGCACGCTGAGTGAATTGCTGGAGCAAGCCAACGAGGTTAGCGCCGTATTGTGGCTTGTGTCCAGCACGCTCAATGAATTGTAGGAGCAAGCCAATGAGGTCAGTGCCGTATTGTGACTGACATCCAGCGAGGTCAAGGCATTCCAACTGCACGTCAGCGTCGTCAGTGCGGTCAGGCCGGTCAGATCCAGCGAAGGAATCCTATTGAAGTCGCAGATTAGGGTGACCAGCGCCGTATTGTTGCTTAAGTCCAATGCGGTCAGTGCATTGTTGTCGCACTGCAGGTCGACCAGCATCGTATTGTTTCGGACATCCAGCGCAGTCAGGGTAGTGTTGCTACAGTTCAAGGAGGTTAATGCCGTATTGGCGCTTACATCCAGCGTGGACAGGACATTGTTGTTACTGCAGTTCAATGTCGTCAGGGCCGGGCAGTTGCTGACGTTTAAGGTGGCCAACGCGTTGGAATTGCAGCTCAACGTGACCAGGGCCGTATTGCGGCTGGCATCCAGCGAGGTCAGGAAATTCCCTTCGCAATTCAATTCCACCAGCGCCGGATTACCGCTGATGTCCAACGTAGTCAATGAATTCCCGCTACAGGCCAACGCAGTCAGAGCGGTCGCATTGTCGGTATTCAAGGTGGTCAAGGTGTTGCTGGTGCAGTCCAATGACGTCAAGGCCGTGTGTTGACTTACGTCCAGGGAAGTAAGGGCATTCCATGAACAGTCCAATACCTCCAGCAGGGTATTTCCGCTGACTTCCAGCGAGGACAGGACGTTGCTATGGCAGTTCAGCGAAGTCAGCGCCGTATTGTGACTCAGGTCCAGGGCGGTCAAGGCATTGTCGTTGCAAATCAATGTTTCCAAGGCCGTATTGTGGCTTACGTCCAGGGAAGTCAGGTCGTTCCATGAACAGTTCAATGTGACCAGGGCCGGATTGCCGTTCACGTTCAGTTCGGTCAGATCGTTCCCCTGACAGTGCAAGGTGGTCAAGGCAGGATTGTGACTCAGATCCAGGGTAGTCAACCAGTTATGGTTGCAATTCAACGAGACCAGGACCGTATTGGCCTGCAGGTCCAACTCCTCAAGCTGGTGTCCGTTGCAGGACAAAACCTGCAACGCACTGAAATATTCGATGCCCCGCAGCGAGCGCAGCGGGTCTCCGTTCTCATCGTCCGCCGAGAGGTCGAGCTCCGTAATGGCGGCCACTTCGTCCGGGGTAATGTGCTGTGCATCGGCAATGTAGCCGCGTTTTTGCAATTCGGCGGCAAAGGCCGGGTCGAATTGATCCGTCACGGGTTCTGGACCAGCAGTTTCCGGTACTTTGGTGCAACCGACGGCCATGACAGCGAGTAAGGTGAGCAGGATGTAAATCTTTTTCATATCGTCCCCCTTTCTTTTCAAGTTGATTTAAAACGAAGATACGAAAACATGATGATAATCGGAATTGTGGATGCACGATTTGTGATATTCGTTTCATTTAACAGAATCGGATGCATGCGGACAATGATGCCACGGCATCGCAGGGGATCCTCCCGGGTTGTCATTTTTTCGTTACGGATGTGCCGTGGCGTCGGTTTTGTCCGGACAGGACCGTCGTACCGCAATTCGCCGGACCGTCAGCAGGTACACGGCTGCAGGCGCCTTGATGCATCCCAACACGACAAACGGGCCATATGCTACCATATGGCCCGTTCGAATGTGTTGTACGCCGGTGTAGCGGTTATTCGAACTGCGACATCGGATAAATGTTCACCGGGTAACTGGCCTGATTTTCGAGCCGCATGACCAGTTGGGGCGTATCCCCGCTGCAATCGTAGACCAGGACCTGCCCGTCGGACACAATTGCTTCGTTCAGATCGTTCGAAACCGAGACATAGAGCAGGTTCTTCTTTGGATCGGCCACCACATTACAGGTCAGATACCGGGCCTGCGGCGCGTCCTGATTGACCTGAATGTATTCCTCGACTTTCCAGGTCTTGAGGGAGATACGGCTGACTGTCAACGTTCCGCCCGTGAAGTAGAGATAGTCGCCTGCGAGCGTGACACCCGAAGAATTCATCAGGTTGGCCGAAATATCGGCATTGATCGGCTTCTCCAGCGTTGCGGTCATGGTCTCGGTGTCGACAAAGGTCAGGTAGCTCTTCAGGGATCCGGCGCGGCCGCAGGTGGCCACGACGATCTCGTGATCGCCTGTCCGGCAGATGCCGCTGATGAATTCTCCCGAGAGATCGAGCGTGCGGGTGACTTCATTGCAATTCTTGGTAAACTCGAAAAGCTGCGTGTTGGTCCAGAAGCCGCCGCCGGCACAGTAGAGATGATCGCCGATGACGGTCATGCCGCGCGTAGCTACCACGGTCTCGATCGTATTGCCTTGATTTCCGAAATGGTAGCCGCCCTCCACGAGTGTCAGCACGCCCGTTTCGGTGTCGAGGCGGAACATGCCCTGACCGTCGGCCAGAAAGAGGTTGTGTTCGTCGATGACGGCCAGGTTTTCCAGCGGGGTGGCCAACGGCAGCATGTCCACCGTTTCGAGCGAACCTTCCGGCTTGTGAAACAGCAGATCCTCGAAGCGGAACACCTTTTCGCGGCGGAAGGTCTCGGCATCGACGATGACGATCGAACCGTCGCCGGGCTCGCTGTTTCCCAGATCAGGCACTGCGTTATTGTTGCTCAAGATATAGATCTTATCCCCCTGCAGGTAGAGATCCTGTGCCGTATTGCCGCAGGTCGAACCGTTGATCCGGCGATAGACGTTCTGTTCGACCGTGCCGTCGGGCGCAATCCAGGTCACCGAGCCGTTTTCCAGGCGCGGAGCCCCCTGGTTGAGAATCAGTACGCCATCGGGTGAGGCATATCCGCCGAGGGAGGCGCCCGATCCGTCACCTCCCGGGCCACTTCCGCCCGGACCGGTCTCTTTCGTACATCCGCAAGTCATGAGCAGTACGCCCGTCGTGAAAAGGGCGGCAATCCATCTGTTGTGCATAGGTCGTGTCATTTGAACAGGTTATTTACGAACGGGCGGAAAGTAGAAACCGGCCGGGAATCGGGTACAGTTCTCATATTTGACGGCCGGAGCTTCCGCACTGGCGGCAAAATCGAAGCCCCAGATCTGGTTCTGGTCAAAGAGGGCAAACGATTTGATCGTGTTGATGTAGACGCGGCCCGAGGCAGGGTGCACGCCCAGCCCGTTGTAGCGCATGCCGGCATTCTTGTCCAGCGCCGACAGATCGACCATCCACTGTTCGGCATCGAGGCCCGAGTCGGCCTTAAGATCCTCGCTTTAGTCAAAGGGCAGGCAGTAGACCGTCACCCCGTCGGCATAGGAGAGGTTGTTGCCGGAGGCGGCAAAAGCCTCGCCCGAGGAGCCTACGCCCGGTTCGACACTGATCCGGCGTTGGATCATCGTCTGGTCCGAGAGATTGAACTTGCCGATGGCGATCTGGCCCGAGCCGACGGTTGTGGCCGTAGAGGTCATCACCCACATCCGGCCGTCCTCGGCCCCCTGAATGCCCAGCACGCGGTTGATCATGCAGGGAACACTATAGGGAAACCGGATCGACACGACGGCATCGTTGTCCGCCGAAATCTCGAGGAGCTTGCTCGAATAGCCCGAGAGGTAGGTGTATACCTTGCCGTTCATCGTCACGAATCGGCTTTTGGGGGCCTTTTCGGATCCCTCGCAAACGTCAGCTGCCGGGTGGTCGCATCGAAACGGTAGATACCCGCATTGTCGCGGATGTAGATGTGCTGTTCGTCGAGTACGGCAATGTGGGTCGGCCAGTCGAGCTGGGCCAGATCCTGATTCGTATAGGCGGCCGTTTTCTTCAGCGTCCTGGCATCCATGACGACCAGCATGCCGTCGTTTTCGAAAGTTGCGCCTACGGCATTCTCGTTGCCGTTCTGCGAAATGACGTAAATCTTGCCGTCACAGAAGGCCATGTCCTGAGCCACATTGCCCAGTTCCGTGCCGTTCACCGTCCTGTAGGCGTCGGCCCATACGTATCCTTCGGGTGAAATATAGGTCAGCGAGCCGTTCTCCGTGGTCATGTTGCCCTCGTTGAGTACGAACGTGCCGTTCGGATCGTCGAAAGCATTCAGACAGTAGAGTGCCACGCTTTGCGAAACGGTCCGGTCCCCTTCGCCGACGGCCGTAACGGTCAGCGTAGCCCGGGTTTCGGCATCGGCCGTGGCCGAAATGACGATTGCCTGGGCCTCTTCGTCCACCCGGACGTTCCAGCCGTCGGGCAGGGCATCTGTCGTAATGGCCTGCACATGCTGGGCCGCATAGCCAATCGTTACCGTCGTTTCGGGAACGACAAAGAGGGGCGCTTCGGTGGCGATATCCGTCGTCCATTCCAATACCGGAGCAGCCGGTTCATGCTCTTTTGAGCAACTTCCCATTGACAGAACTGCTGCAAACAGCAGCAGACTCCATACTTTTTTTCATTTTCATCGTATTGCGTTATTGGTAAATGTCTGTGTTATTGTGTGACTGTTTCGCTGGCGATCTGAACGTCGAGCAGGTGCAGATCCTCCACGCCCATGATTTCCGTCGAGCATTCGCCCAGCCAGCCGTTCTCCTGGTTTACCCCGGTGTGGATGCGGATGAAGTCCACGCCGGGCAACCGGGCAGGCTGTCCGGCTGCATCGACGGCCCAGTCGATGTCGATGGCCGACCGGTCACTGCTATTGGGGTCGTTGTCGGCATAGCCGTATGCGAAGCGGTAAAGCGCGAAGTAGGTGCCGTTGGTACTGATGTCGATGCCGTTTTCCGGCAGCCGCGTACCGCGGAAGGTGATGTGATCCTCCGTAATCCATTGCGGGTAATAGGACTGACGGTGCGAGCCGTTCATGGCCTTGTAGCCGCTGCGGCCCTGATTGTCTTCCCAGCGGATATACTGTGCGGTCGGCGCGCCGGGTTCGGATGCGGGGCGATAGTAGGTGATTTCGTAGTCCAGAATGGTCCGGGTGTCATTGCCTGCCTCGGCGGCCCGATCCAGCCAGGATTCGTTGCTGACCGGATAGGAACTTCCGGCAATCTCGTACCACTCCTCCTCGTCGGGCCGGCCGTTTCCGTTGGCGTCGTAGGCCACCTGGATCACGCCGGGCTCACAGCTGCCGTATTCGGATTGTCCGCTGGCCTGGAAGGCATTGCCCAGGACGCGGAAATCGCACAGACCGCTCCTGTTCTCGATCGTGTGATCGAAACCGACGATGACATAGCCGCCGAAACCGCCGAGCGAAATCATGCCCCGGTTGTTGTTCCCGATCGCTTCGAGCGCCTTGCGGTTCATGGTCTCCTGCGTGTCGCCGGGTTCATATTCGGGCAGCAGGTTGGTGAACTGACCCACGGCCGGGCGGAACTCCACCACGCGGGTGACATACGGAGTAGGGGCGCTGTCGGGAGGCGTATCCTGTTTTTCACAGGCGGTCGCACAGCCGATCAGCAGCAAGGCCATGGCGGCCCTTCCGTTGAAGAAAGCAATCTGTTTCATGCGTATGTGATTGTAAATTTGGTTGTTTTCGATTGGTTGTTGTCCAGTTGCGGGACAGCGTGCTTGTACGGATCTTTCGGAAGCTGTTGCTGCTGCAGACAAGGGCATGGCGCTCCGGAGAGGCATGAACCGGGAGCGGCCGATATGCGGGATGGCTGCCGCTTTTGGCGACACGGTCAGGCCGGAGCATTCCGCTGCCGTCCGGACCGCAGCAACAGAACAACTCACCCCCGACAAGGAGCATCAACGGCTTGTACAGCCTGAAAAATGGATGAAGCATTTATTTCGTACATTCAACCGCCCTGTCCGCGAGTTCGGTTAAAAACAAAAGTGATGGCAGGTCTTCTGACTGACTCCCCACCCGAAACCTTCCCGATACACATGATCAGTGGTTGACAGAAATTCGAGCGGTTGGCGGAGCTTCACAGCAGCGGGACTGTCCGGGATTTTCACCCGATTCCCTTTTAATCCTCGAGACCCGAAGGGCCCTTGGGAACCAATCGGCGGCAAAAGTACGACATTTCTTTCAAGGACGAAAGAATAGATGACTTTTTTGAACGTTGCGCCGGAGAGCCTGCGGCTGTCCGCATCGGCGCAGGAGCGGTTTGCTGCGGGGAAAGCGCAGGACAGATGGCAGAAACGCATCGAACAGGCGCACGCGGAAGGGGTGGCCGGCATGGCGGCGCGCTCAACGAATAAGGGGGCAAACACGATGTGTTTGCCCCCTGTGGTTTACGGGAAGCCCGATAGCTAATTCTTGGTAATGAATCGCAGCAGGCCGACCAGGTAACGGTGGAATCCGGGGACGTAAGCCAGCACCCGGTCGAACCATTTTATATGCGGCATGGTGTGTTTTACGACCAGCCCGACGTACACCATGGCAAACATCGTGCCGATGCCCACGGCGCTCCAAATCCAACGGCCGAAGAAGATGAAACTGGCCACGACGGCAATGATGACCAGCGTCGTGTCGACGATGATTTTGGCCTTCGGGAAGGGGAGCTTGCTGACCCGACTGACGGCAATGGAGATGCCTTCGCCGGGCATGGTCACGGAGCCGCATTTGATCTCGAAGGCGATGCCGATGCCCATCACGGTGCAGCCGGCCAGCTGGGTCAGGATCTGGGACACCAGCGTCTCGCAGGTCAGGAAATCGGTCAGCCACATGTTGAAGTCGATCAGCCAGCCGAACACAAAGCCGACGAGCAGCTGAAAGAGTTGGACGAGTTCAAACTGTTTGCGCAGAATCAGAATCTGGCAAATGACAAAGACGAAATTCATCAAGATCGTGTAGTGGCCAATGGTCCATTCCGGCAGGAAGCTGACGGGGCCTGCCAGGGAGAGCACATAAGGAAGGGATGAGATAACGCTGCTGCCCAGATTGGAGCGTACACACAGCGCGACCCCGAGGGTCATGAGGTCAAGTGCGAGGAGAAGTAGAAAATGTTGCCAGCAGAAAGAGAGTATTTTTTGTTTTTCGGTTTGGTGATTGGTGTTTGACATGTTACCTGTTTTATTCGGAATGCAAATTTACGATTCTTTTGTCAAAAATTCGAATATTTATAAATTATTAATAATCATGAATATATGTGTTTCGACGTGGAGGATTGCCCCAGGTAGATGATCCAGACGGCAGTCGGAAATGGGGCACATTTCGGCAAATAATACGGATTGGAACGCTACGTGAACGGTCGGGCGTACGGGGCGTTTGCGTATGGCACGATGACGCCGCCGAGTGTGTATCTTTGTATCTCCGAGCGGAGCCGGTTGGCCACATGCCACACACCGGACATCCTTCAAATACAACTACTGCTGCCATGCCCACCCGTTATATTGCCGATGCCGAACATTACACGGACGTGCTGTCCAAAGTGGCCGTTGTGAAACGCAGTCTGTGGATTGCGACGGCGGATATCAAGGATCTCCATGTCGCCGGGGCGGCGGGCCGTGCGGCACGCACCGTACCGTTTCTGGAAGTGCTGGCCGGTCTGCTGAATCGGGGCGTGGAGGTGCGGCTCATGCATGCCAAGGAGCCGGGCCCGATTTTCCGGCAGGAGTTCGACCGCTATCCCGTGCTGGCCGCCCGGCTGGAGCGGGTGTTGTGTCCGCGGCTGCATGCCAAGATGATGATTTTCGACTGTCGCGAGGTCTATCTGGGATCGGCCAATCTGACGGGAGCCGGCATCGGCATGAAATCGGCCGCCACCCGCAATTTCGAATGCGGCATTCTTTCGGACGAGGCGGCGATCGTCGCACCGGCCATGCATCAGTTCGACAGCATCTGGATGGGGGAGCGGTGCCGGGCCTGCCGGCGGCGGGACTATTGCGGCGACCCGATCGTGTAAAACGACAGCCGTCCGGAAGACGGCAGGTCAAAAGGAGTGTGATTCGAATACCTCCATCTCGTAGCGCTTGTCGTACAGCTGGGCCAGTTCCTCGTCGGTAATCCCCAGTTTCTCCTTGATGCGGGTCAACATTTCGTCGAGGAGCTGTGTGCCCAGATGCAGCACATGGCTCTGCATCTGGAACTGCATGAGCAGGTTCAGGTTCTCCTTGGTGCCGAAGAAACACCGCATGGCTTCGTGGTGGTCATTGAAATCCAGCACGGCCTGCTGATGCCCGATGTTGGTCAGCAGCCGTTCCTTGATCCCGTTGAGTCGGTCGAGGCAGGCGGCCATGTCGTTCTGCATGACAAAGGTATCGCCGATGATGCGGATCACCGACAGATCGTCGATCGATTTCCACACCTCGATGTTGTCGGTGAACATGGTTTCCGCCATCCGGGTGCCGCTGTACTGACTGGGAGTCAGGACTGCGGAATAGATGCGACCGGCCAAATCGGCGGAGATCTCATCCAGACGGTCAGGGTAGCAGGCCAATGCCTGCTGGAACAGGGAGTCCGTCTGCAGCATGACCTCGCCCTGCGCCTTGAGCGAGGCGATGTTGCCCTGCAGATCGTCGAGTGTCAGCAGCTGAATGCGCCGCTCCGTCTCCACCTTCTCGCGGTGGGCGATGGCGCCGGACACCCAGAAGGTGATGCCAATGCCCAACAGGGTTCCTATGAAGCAGCTGGTGAAGCTGTCCCACCAGTTGCGATTTGCGTTGTAAATCGCTTTGATCTTGCGGTTCATGTGTCGTGCGATGGATGGGCGCTGCACGGAGACCGTCAGCGTTGCCAACAAAAATAGGGATATTCCGGTCAAAATACAACGGGCCGCCCGCCGTTCGGTTTTCGGGGAGATTTTCTAATTTTGCACAATGGCAGAAAATCGAAGCCCCATGGAAGAGAACGCGTGCGAGAAGAAAGGTAAAAAGTATGTCGAAACCCCGCTGATGAAGCAGTACTATGCCGTCAAGGCCGTCCACAGCGACGCCGTGCTGCTGTTTCGGGTGGGCGACTTCTACGAAACCTTCGGCGAGGATGCCATCAAGGCGAGCCGCATTCTGGGCATCACCCTCACGCGGCGGGCCAACGGCGCGGCCAGCTATGTCGAACTGGCCGGATTTCCCTACCATGCCCTGGACACCTACCTGCCCAAACTGGTGCGGGCGGGCGAACGGGTGGCCGTATGCGAACAGCTCGAGGACCCGAAACTGGTCACCAAGGGCATCGTCAAACGGGGGGTCATCGAACTGGTGACGCCGGGCGTGGTGATGAACGACAACGTGCTCTCCTCCAAGGAGAACACCTTTCTGGCTTCGGTTTATTTCGGCAAGAAGACCACCGGAGTGGCCTTTCTCGACCTTTCGACGGGCGAATTCTATGTGGCCGAGGGCAAGGACAGCTACGTGGACAAGCTGATCTCGAACCTGGCCCCCAAGGAGATCATCTACCAGCGCGGCTGGGAGGAGCGTTTCACGCAGGCCTTCGGCACGCGCAACTATACCTACAAACTCGACGACTGGGTTTTCGCCGAGGACATCAACCGCGAGAAACTCTGCAAGCAGTTCGGAACCACCTCGCTGAAGGGGTACGGCATCGATACGATGACCAGCGGCATCTCGGCCGCCGGCGCCATTCTCTACTACCTTGATTTCACGGAGCACAAACAGACCGGCCACATTACCGGCATTTCGCGCATTGACGAAGATCAATACGTGTGGATCGACCGCTTTACGATCCGCAACCTCGAGCTGTTCTCGTCCAATTCGCTGCGGGAGCGGTGCGGCTTTGCCGATGTGATCGACCGGACGGTGACCCCGATGGGAGGCCGTCTGCTGAAACAGTGGATCGCCTTGCCGATCAAGGACATTGATCGCATCAACCGGCGGCTCGACGGGGTGGAGGCGTTCCACGGGGATGCCGACCTGCGCGAGCGGACCGGCGAACTGCTGGACCGCATTGCCGACCTGGAGCGGCTCTCCTCGCGCATTGCCACCCAGCGCATCACGCCGCGCGAACTGGTGCAGCTCAAGCTGTCGCTCGGAGCGGTGGGTGAGTTGCGCGACCTGCTGGAGGGAAGCGGCCATCCCGCCCTGCAGGAGCTGGCCTCCGGACTGGACCGCTGCGAGGAGCAGCGCAGCCGCATCGAGCGGGAAATCTATCCCGATCCGCAGAACAACCAGATCCAGAAGGGAGGCATCATCGCCGACGGGGTCGATCTCGAGCTGGACGACCTGCGCCGCATCGCCTGCCACGGCAAGGATGTGATTGCCGAGATCCAACGACGTGAGAGTGAGGCGACCGGCATTCCTTCGCTCAAGGTGAGCTTCAACAATGTATTCGGCTACTATATCGAGGTGCGCAACACCCACAAGGACAAGGTGCCGGCCGACTGGATCCGCAAGCAGACCCTCACCTCGGCCGAGCGGTACGTAACCCAGGAACTCAAGGAGTACGAGGAGAAGATTCTCGGCGCCGAGGAGAAGATGCTGGCCATCGAGCTGCGCATCTACACCCGGCTGGTCGAGGACCTGGCCCGGGCGATCGCCGCTTTCCAGCACGACGGAGCCGTGGTGGCCCGCATCGACTGCCTGCGGTCGTTTGCCGTAATGGCCACGGAGCGCAGCTATGTCCGTCCCGAACTGTCGGACGACAAGGTGATCGACATTCGCGAAGGCCGCCATCCGGTCATCGAGACACTGATGGAGATCGGCCAGCAATATATTCCGAACGATGTCTATCTGGACGACGAGACCCAGCAGATCATGATGATTACGGGTCCCAACATGGCCGGCAAGTCGGCGCTGCTGCGCCAGACCGCCCTGATCGTGCTGATGGCGCAGATCGGTTCGTTCGTTCCCGCCGCCTCGGCCCACATCGGCATCGTGGACAAGATCTTCACCCGGGTGGGCGCCAGCGACAACATCTCCCAGGGCGAGAGTACCTTCATGGTCGAGATGCTGGAGTCGGCGGCCATCATGAACAACCTCTCGGACCGCAGTCTGATCCTGCTCGACGAGATCGGCCGCGGCACGAGCACCTACGACGGCATGTCGATCGCATGGGCCATGGTGGAGTACATCCACAACCATCCGACGGCGCGTGCCAAAACGATGTTCGCCACCCACTATCACGAGCTCAATGCCCTGGAGGAACTGTTGCCGCGCGTCAAGAACTACAATGTGGCCGTCAAGGAGGTGAACCGCACGATTCTGTTCCTGCGCAAACTGGTGCGCGGCGGCACGGAGCATTCGTTCGGTATCCATGTGGCCAAGATGGCCGGCATGCCGGTACAGGTTGTCGAGCGGGCCGAAGCGATTCTTGCGTCGCTGGAGCGGGCCGATCGCGAAGGGGCGCCCCATGGCGATGTGGTCGGTTCGGCCGCAAAGGCGGATGCTGCGGCGGAACGTCCCCGGCGCGGACGCGGGCGGAAGGAGGCGGAGCACGCACCCGACATTCAGCTCAGCATGTTCCAGCTGGAGGATCCGGTGTTGATCCAGATCCGGGACCAAATCCGCGGGCTGGACATCGACTCCCTCACACCGCTGCAGGCGCTCAACATTCTGAATGACATCAAGCGCATCACCGGCCTTTAAGACCGGCTCCGCAGGCGGTCCGGACAAAAAAAACGGTCCGATCGCTTGGTTTCTGAAAAAAACATTACCTTTGCAACGCATCGGTTCCGGTGCCGCTCCCTGGAAGGGGCTGCGGCGAGGATTAAAAGGGAATGCCGTGAGAATCGGCAACAGTTCCCGCTGCTGTAAGTTCCCGGTGAGGCGTACGACGTCTCCCGTAACAGGTCCGGGCATTCTTGGCCACTGATTCCGCAAGCGAATCGGGAAGGCGCCCAGACAGGAACAAGTCAGAAGACCTGCCTTTGCTGTCGATGACACGGATTTGCTCTTACGGTGAATGAGAGCCGATACGACGGTTTTTCGGACAGTACCCATATTCAGTTACAGTTTCGCAATTCCGTAATCGGTCTTCAGCAGCGGTTCGGCAATTCCGTGCGACAAACCCGATTACGGTCGAATGGTCGGTTGTCGTCTCCGGATATCTGGTTGCCGCGGTGCGGCAGGTCCGGTCGTGTCACGGGTCCGAAGCCTTGCTCTTCTTCCGTCAGTCGTGTTTGTCAGCGAAAGATGCCTACGCATTGTTTCACAATAAAAGACAAACGCAAATGAAAAGAATCTTTACGATCCTCTGTTGCGTGGCCGTAGCGCTCGGTCTGACGGGCTGTTACGACGACAGCAAACTTTGGAACAAGGTCGATGATCTCGACGGCCGTCTGACGGCGCTGGAGAAGACCGTCAAAGCCATGAACAGCGACATCGAGTCGATGAACACCATCATCGCCACGCTCCAGCAGGGCGGTGTCATCACGGAGATTGTCTCCACGGCCGACGGCTATGAAATGACCATCAGCGGCCGCACCGAGCCGCTCGTCATCAAGAACGGCAAGGACGGTCAGAACGGCCAAACCGGAGCCAACGGCCAGGATGCTCCCGTTATCGGCGTCAAACAGGATACCGACGGCGTTTACTACTGGACGATCACGACGGACGGTCAGACCGACTGGCTGACGGACGGCTCGAACAAGCTGCCGGTCAGCGGCAAGGATGGTGCGTCGGGCGTGACTCCGGTCATGGGTGTCGATAGCGAGGGCTACTGGACCGTTGACTACGGCTCGGGACCGGAGCGCATTCCGGGCAACATTCAGGCTACGGGCAACGGCGATTCGTCGTTCTTCCAGAACGTAACGGAGCAGGAGGGTAGCGTGATCTTCACGCTGGCCAACGGCACGCAGCTCACGCTGCCGATCGACCGGGCCGTACTGGCCTTTGCCGTTACCGAGGACGGGCTGCCCGTGGCGCTGCGCTATGGCGCCCAAACCACCGTATCGCTGACCCTCGAAGGCATGCAGTATGCCGAAGTGCTGGCCGCACCGGCCGGCTGGTCCGCATCGCTCGACTACAAGGCAGCTACGGTGACGATCTCGGCTCCGGCCGCCTATTCGGCCGGCACGGCACTGGACGGCAAGGTTTCCGTGATCGGCCTTTCGAACAACGGCCAGACGCTGATGGCCGTACAGGAGGTCTATGTGGTGGATTACACCCATCCGGAAGGCGCCTTCGTCGTGATGGAGGGCAACATGAGCAACCAGAACGGTACGCTGTGCTACATCGACCAGTACGGCCGCTTCTACGAACACGTGTATGAAGAGGCCAACGACGGCCGCTCGCCGGGCAATGTGCTGCAGGACATGTGGATCGCCGGCGACCGGATCGTACTGCTCAACCAGAACGGCAATTCGAGGGGCGGCGACGGACAGATCGCGGTGTGCGATGCCCACACGATGAAGTTGCAGAACGCCTACAATGATCTGAATTTCAATGCCGACCACGCCAAGAGCAGCCTGGGCTGTCCGCAGCATCTGGCCGTCATCGGCGATAAGGCCTTCATCCAGTATGTGGACGAGGCCATGGAATACAATTCGGGCATCAAGACCTTCGATCTGAAGAGCGGTACGCTCTCCTCGCAGGACATCGCGGGCACCTTCGGCACGTTTGCCGAACAGGGTGCGCTGAAGGGCCGCATGTGGGCCTCCCGCGGCCAGATCGTGGCGGCCCTGGCCAATGCGCTGGTCTTCATCGATCCGGCTACGGAGCAGATTGTCAAACGGGTCGATTTCCCCAACCGCCAGGTAAAAGGCGTGGCCAAGGGAGCCGACGGCAACTTCCACGTGGTACTGTCGGGTGAATTTACCGGTTCGCCGAACAGTGCCGGCGCTCCCGCCGGCGCCCAAATCACCGGCATCGATCACGACGGTCAGACGGTGTACCTGTGTGAACTGCCCGAGGATGCCTCATTCAGCGTGGCCACCTGGCAGCCCTCGGTCAACCTGTGCGCCAGCTTCAAGGAGCCCTATCTCTACCTGGCAACCGGCAGCGATTTCTCGATGCTGGCACTGGACCGCTTCAACTACGAGACACATACCCTCGAGGGAGACTACATCACCTTCTCCGGCTACAATTCGATCTACGGCTATCCGGGTGTTCACCCCACGACGGGATACATCTATGTGGGGCAGTCGATCGCCTACATGACCACGCGCATCAGCGTGTTCAACCCCGCTTCGCTCAGCGAGCCGGTGCAGGTGTACGACTTCAATGAGGCCAGCCCGGCCGGAGTCGATTTCGCCTATCGTTTCTCCGAAACCTTCATGGCCCTGTAATGCGGCGAATCCGAAAATCGCATGCGGATGATGCGTAGTACAATCCGACATAGACGACGGAACGAGGGAAGCTGTCCGAAAGGGACGGCTTCCCGTTTCCGTTATCGGGTGCGGCGGCTGATCGCGGTGCCGGGGCTGTTGTGGGGAGCCGTTTCCTTCGCCCAGCAGCCGGCCGATTCGTCCCGGACGTCGGTAGCCGGCGAGCGGCGCATCGAGGAGATCGTGGTCACCGCGCCGCGTCGCAACGAGGTGATCTCCTCGCAGACGCTCGAGGGCGAGACGCTCCGCCAGTTGAACAGTTACAGCATAGCCGATGCCATCCGCTATTTCTCGGGAGCGCAGCTCAAGGACTACGGCGGCATCGGCGGTCTGAAGACGGTCAATATCCGCAGCATGGGCAGCCAGCACGTGGGCGTCTTCTTCGATGGCGTGCAGATCGGCAATGCCCAGAACGGCGTGGTCGATCTGGGACGCTTTTCGCTCGACAACATGGAGCCCGTTTCGATCTACAACGGCCAGAAGAGTGCCATTTTCCAGACGGCCAAGGATTTTGCTTCGGCCAGCGCCGTCTATTTCGAGACGCGCCGTCCGGTGTTCGATTCGCTGCGGAACGACAACCTGAAGTTTACCCTCAAGGGCGGTTCGTTCAAGACGATCGACCCCTCCGTACTGTGGGAACACCGGTTCGGTGACCGGGTGCGGGGCTCGTTCAATGCGGAGTATCTCTACACGTCGGGCGAATACAAGTTCCGCTACGCCAAGGTGGACGGCTACGACACGACCGAAGTCCGCAAAAACGGCGACGTACGGTTCTTCCGGGCCGAGGCGGCGCTGTTCGGCGACCTGAACGACGGGGAGTGGCGGGCCAAGGCCTATTTCTACGATTCGGAACGGGGCTACCCGGGGGCCGTCGTGCGCGAGGAACCCGGTAAGTTCCGTCACCAGGACCGCCAGTGGGACACGAACTTCTTCCTGCAGGGGGCCCTGCGCAAGCGGCTGAAGCCGTTCTACTCCCTCAAGGTGACGGGCAAGTATGCCTACGACTTCCTCCACTACCTCTCCGATCCCCGGCTGGATGTGACCACCATGTATGTCGACAACCGCTATCGCCAGCAGGAGGCCTACCTCTCGGCGGCCAACATCTTCTCCATCACCCCGTGGTGGAGCGCCAATGTGGCGGTGGATGCCCAGTTCAACACGCTGGATGCCGATCTGGTCGATTTCGTCTATCCGCAGCGGTGGACCGTGCTGACGGCTGCCGCCACCTCCCTGCAGCTGCGGCGCGTGTCGCTGCAGGGGAGTCTGCTCTACACCCACGTGACCGACATCGTCCGCCGGCAGGGGGAAGCGGCCGCCGACAAGGACAAGCTGACTCCGACCCTCGTCGCCTCCTATCGCCCGCTGGCCGGACAGGACTGGCAGATCCGGGCCTTCTACAAGCGCATCTTCCGGATGCCCACGTTCAACGATCTCTACTACACCTTCATCGGCAACATCAGCCTGGAACCGGAATACACCACCCAGTATGACCTGGGCATGACCTACGGCAAGACGTGGCCCGTCGGGGAAGGCGAGCTGGGGCTGAATGCCCAGGCCGACGTCTACTACAACCAGGTGGACAACAAGATCGTGGCCATGCCGACCTCCAACCAGTTCCGCTGGACGATGATCAACCTCGGCTATGTGGAGATCAAGGGGGTGGACGTGGTGCTGGACGGATGCTGGACCCGGGGCCGCTGGGCCGTGAATGCCCGCCTTTCCTATACCTACCAGCAGGCGCAGGATCTGACCGACCCGACCAGCCCCTTCTACGGCGACCAGATTCCCTACATCCCGTGGAACAGCGGTTCGGCCATTGTGAACGTCAGCTACGGGGCATGGCACCTGAACTACAGCTTCATCTACACCGGCGAGCGCTACGAACAGGCCGCCAATACGATCGAAAACTACGCCCAGCCGTGGTACACGAGCGACATTGCCCTGTCGCGCGACATTGCCCTGAAAAACATGTCGCTGCGGGTGGCCCTGGAGGTGAACAACCTCTTCAACCAGCAGTACGAGGTCGTGCAGTGTTATCCGATGCCGGGCACCAATTTCAAAATCATTCTGAGTCTTACGTTATGAAAAGAAGCATGCGCTATCTGCTGATCGCCTGTCTGGTGGCCTTGCCCTTTGCGGCCTGCCGCAAGGGAGAACCCGTGCTGCCGTCGACCCAGATTCCCGTCACGCCGCCCACCCACCTCGACGGATCGGTCAAGGGCTTTTTCCTGCTCAACGAAGGCAACATGGGCAGCAACAAGGCGACGCTCGACTACTACGACTACGAAACGGGCATCTATTCGCGCAACATCTTTGCCGAACGCAACCCCGACGTCCAGCACGAACTGGGCGACGTGGGCAACGACATCCAGATCTACGGCAACAAGCTCTACGCTGTCATCAACTGCAGCCACTTTGTCGAGGTGATGGACGTGACCACGGCCCGCCACCTGGCCACCGTGTCGATTCCCAACTGTCGCTACGTCGTCTTCAAGGAGGGCTACGCCTACGTCTCCTCCTATGCGGGCCCCGTGCAGATCGACCCCAACGCCCGGCTGGGCTATGTGGCCAAGGTCGATACCACCACGCTGCAGGTGATTGACACCTGTGTGGTGGGCTACCAGCCCGAGGAGATGGTCGTTGTCGACGACAAGCTCTATGTGGCCAATTCGGGCGGCTACCGCGTGCCCGACTACGACCGTACCGTGTCGGTGATCGATCTGAATACGTTCCGGGAGATCCGGAAAATCGACGTGGCGGTCAATCTGCACCGGCTGGAACTCGACCGCTACGGCAACATCTGGGTCTCCTCGCGCGGCGACTATTATGATACCCCTTCCAAAACCTACGTGATCGACAGCCGTACGGACAAGGTGACGGACGTATTCCATCTGCTGCCCAACTCCAACATGACGCTGGCGGGCGACTCGCTCTATGTCTACAGCACGGAGTGGAGCTGGTACACGGAGACCTTCGCTACCTCGTACGCCATCGTGGATACGCGCACGAAGACCATCCTGACCCGCAACTTCATCACGGACGGCACGGAGGCGGAGATTACCGTCCCCTACGGCATCGCCGTCAATCCCGACACGGGTGAATTTTTCGTCACCGACGCCAAGGACTACGTCACCCCCGGCCGGCTCCACTGTTACGACCGGAACGGCGTGCGGAAATGGTCCGTCACCACCGGCGACATCCCGGCCCACATCGTCTTTACGGACCGCAGGCTGGTGCCGCTCGACGAACTGGAATAGCAAACCCTACATTGATCCATAGTCATGAAAACCCTTTTCAAACTGTTGCTGCTGGAGCTGGCCGTCGCTGCGATGCTGGGCTCCTGCACGAAAATCGAGGGACGCCGCTCCTCCGCACCGCCCGTCATCACGCTGGAGCAGGAGGAGCCCATCTTCCGCACCAAGGTCAACGAACCGGTGACCATCACACCGATCGTGGAGCATGCGGGAGAGGATGCCACCTACCGCTGGACGCTCGACGGCGAGGTGGTGGGCGAGGAGTTGTCGTTCACCTATGTCGGCGTGACGGCCGGCTCGGCCTACCTGGTCTTCGAGGTCATCACCGATCACGGCCAGGCCCAGCTGGAGATCCGGATCGACGTGGCGCCGCTCAAATTCCCGACCATCACCTTTGTCGTGCCCCCGCAGGGCTTCTCGCTGCTGCAGGGCGAGGAGCTGCCCCTCCAGCCTGCCGTCAACAATGCCGAGGGTTCCACCTTCTCGTGGCAGGTGAACGGTGTGGAGGTGTCGACCGATCAGTTCTATACCTTTGTCGGCGAAACGGTCGGCGAGTATGCCGTAACCTTTACGGCCGCCAACGAGGACGGTACGGACACCCTGTCGTTCACGGTGCGGGTCTGCACGCAGGAGCAGATGGCCTTCACGTGGCAGTTCGAGCAGACCACCTACAACGTGTCGCTCGGACGCACGGTGTTTATCCGTCCCTACGCGGTCGGAAATGCCTTTGACGCCACCTATACGTTCGCGGTGGATGGCCAACCGGCCGAAGCAACCGCCGTGGATACCCGCTATGCGGGCGGCAATCCGGCCTTCGTCTTTGCCTATACCCCCTCGGCGGAGGGCGAACATACCGTGGAGGTGACCATGACCAACTCCTACACCACGCGTACGCAGACCTTCACGGTGAACTGCTGCCCGCCGGAAGGCACCTATCGTCGGAGCTCTTCCGGACAGGCGGGCTGGAACAGGGTGTATGCCTTTGCGGCCGCCCCCGGCCAGTTCGTCAACGAGCACTACACCGCGCTGACCATGGACGAGGCGTGTGCCTATGCCGACAGCCGCATGGCGGAGCAGGCCTACGTGTCGCTCGGCGGTTTCGGCGGCAGTCTGGTCGTGGGATTCGACCACAGCATCGAGAACGACGGCGGCTACAACCTGCGCGTGGAGGGCAACTCCTTCACGAACTCATCCGAACCCGGCATCGTCTGGGTCATGCAGGACGAGAACGGCAACGGACTGCCGGACGACACCTGGTACGAGCTGAAGGGCTGCGAGTGGGGCGGGGCGGAGACGCGCTGCGACTACGCCGTGACCTACTACCGTCCCCAGGCTCCCGGCCAGCCCGTTTCGTGGAGCGACAACGAGGGCAATACGGGACAAATCGACTACCTGGCCTCGTTCCACCGGCAGGACTACTACTATCCGGCCTGGGTGGAGGCTGACTCCTATACGCTGGTGGGGCGCAAACTCAAGCCGCGCACCGAGATGGTGTCGGAGACCTTCTGGAAGAATCAGGACTACGAATGGGGCTATGCTGACAACTTCAGCCAGACGGACCGCCTCAGCGACGACGACAACCACAACGCCGGCGTAAACGCCAACCATTTCAAAATCGACAATGCGGTAACCTATGACGGCCGTCCGGCCAACCTTCGCTACATTGATTTCGTGAAGGTGCAGACCGGCGTGAATGCCAAGGCCGGCTGGCTGGGCGAGGTCTCCACCGAGGTGTTCGGCATCTACGACTACAATCTGCTGAAATAGCCCGCCGGTTCCATGTACCGGACGCCGGAACGCATCCCCCGCGCCGTACCGCGTTGTGCGACCGCGGGGGATTCCGTTTTGCCGGTTCGGCGGAAGGCAGGCTCGCCGAAAAAATCGTATTTTTGCCTGTCGGATGCATCCCGTCGGATGTCCGTACAAGTTCGGTTTGTCATGAATACAAATAGTTTGCGCAGAGGAAGCGCACGGTCGCTGGCCCTGGGTCTGCTGCTGGTGCTGGCCTGCGGCACACTGCACGGCCAGTCACGCGTGTCGTGGGGTGTGCGCAGCGAAGCCAACCTGTCGGGGTTCATCGTCCGACAGTCGAATGTCGTTTTCAGCCACATGCGCCCCGGCGCCACGCTGGGCGGCTTTGTCCGCTTCGATTTGCCCGAAAACTTTTTCCTGTAGGGCGAACTGCTCTTCCATTACAAATGGTCAAAGATGGAGGTGCTGCATGTTTCGAACACCTATCAGTACGGCGGCGAGGAGATCTCCTTCTATGTGGGCTATCAGTGGCGCATGGCCTCCCTGCAATGGTATGCGGGCGCCGGCATGGTCGGCGAATTCGGCTACTGCGCCTGGCTGACCAACGACCATGTCCGGCTGGATCTGTACCGCAAGAAGGGGCCGTCTGCCCTGTCGGCCATGAAGAGCCGCAATTCGGCCGTCGGCGCCATGCTGGGCGTGGAATTGCCGTGCGGCGTACAGATACAGGTGGGCTATCGGGTCGATGTGGTGAATGTGCTGGATGCCAACCGGTCGTTGCTGACGCTGCTACCCCATTCGGTAAGCATCGGAGTAGGGTATCGTTTCGGCCAGAAACGTGCGGAACGGTAAAGAGCGGAAGCGGATGAAAAGAACGGTGCTTTGGACGGTGTTGCTCTGCCTGATGTGTCTGCTGGAGAGCATTTCGCGGCTGAGTGCGGCCACGGTGCGCGGCAGTGGCATGTTCCGCCCGACCGCAGCCGGAGGTCGGCGCGACAGTGTGACCGTGGCCGTCGATTCGGTACCCCGCACCCGAAGGACAACTACTGGCGGCGCCTTCTCTATGGCCACGAAGACCGTACGTTCGAGAAACGGCTGGACGTCAGCTTTGCCTTTCTGCCTTCCTATGCCTGGGAGACGGGGCTCGGACTGGGCGGCATGGCCACGGGACTCTACCGGCTCGACCGCACCGATTCGCTCATGCCGCCCTCCGATGCCATGCTTTCGGGCAGCGTAACCCTGCGCGGTGCCTATCTGCTCACGGCCGAGGGGCACAACTATTTCAAGGGGCGCCGGTCCAGGCTCTCCTGGCTGGTGAGCCTGCAGAACAAACCGCTCGACTTCTGGGGCATCTCCCGGGCAGCGTGTGACGTCAATCCCGTCATCGCATACACGCGCCGACAGGTGCAGACCCGTCTCCACTATCAATACGAACCGCTGCGTCACCTTTTTGTCGGTGCGCGGATCGACCTGCGCTACGTCCGGGCGGTGAGCATCGATGATCCGGCCTACCTGTTGGGGCAGCGGACTGCTTATCTGAATACGGGCGTGGGGGTGTCGCTCGAATACGATTCCCGCGACTTCATTCCCAATCCCCGGCGGGGCGTTTACCTCTCGGTCTGCCAGTCGGTCTATCCGGCCGGACTGGGCAACTACGGCCGCACGCTGTGGCGCACCACGGTGACGGCCGACTACTATCAGCCCGTCTGGCGGGGCGGTCTGCTGGCCTTCGACCTGTACGGCTGTTTCGGATCGGACGACCTGCCGTGGACCCTGCGCGAACAGCTGGGCGGCCGCTGGCGCATGCGCGGCTATTACGAAGGACGCTATACGGACAACCATCTCGTGGCGGCCCAGGTTGAACTGCGTCAGTCCATCACCCGGCGGCTCGGCGTGGTCGTGTGGTACGGAGGCGGTACGGTATTTTCCGGTTTCGACCAGTTGCGCTGGGGCGATCTGCTGCCCACCTACGGCGTCGGTATCCGCTTTGAATTCAAGCACAACATCAATCTGCGCGTCGACTACGGCTTCGGCCGTCAGTCGGGCGGCGTGGTATTCAGCATGGGCGAGGCGTTCTGATGCCTTACCGGATGGCGGCAAACCAATAGGAGAACGTCTGCCGCGAGCCGTCCGCCATACCCACCTCATGGGAGAAAAGAAACGGTTCGCCCAACCGGAAAGCCACCGGATGACGGAACAGGGGACCGTCGTAACAAAGGGTATGATACTCGCCGTTCTCGCCGCACGGATCCACACCGGCAGGCAATCCTTCGAGCAGGGTGCGGTCCAGGCGGCGACCGATATATTCCCGACCCAGTTTTTCGGCCCATGTGGTGACGATGACCGTCTCAAGACCCGAAGCCAGAAAGCGTTCCATCACCTCCTGCGACGAGTAGCCCCAGAGCGGTTCCTCGACCGTCATGCCGCACGGCGCCAACTGCTCCTCCCGACAGCGGCGTACGTCGTGCAGAAAGATGTCGCCAAAAATGAACCGGGTGACCCCCTCGGCCCGGAAATGATCGGCCGCCTGCCGCATGGCGGCGTCGTATCCGGCCATCTCTCCTGCCGGAGCCAGATCGACCACATGGAGCGGCAGGCCGATGCTATCGGCCTGGGCGCGCAGGAGCGCTTCCGGAATGGCGTGCATGGTCGAACGGCGCGTGTCGCGATTGACGGTTGTGAGCAAGGCCACGACTTCGCAGGTGCCCGCACGGAGCGTCTCGAGCAGTGCCAGGGCGGAATCCTTGCCTCCGCTCCAGTTGAAAACGGCTTTCGGACGGGTTACCATAGCGGTGACGGATCGGGTTCGTCGGGGGTGAAGAGAGCGCTGATGCAGGTAAAGTAGGGGGGCAGGACGAGGTTGTCGCTCCAGCACATGGTCAGCCCCAGCAGTTCCGAGGCGGTATGCACCAGGTCGAATCCCCACGCCTCGAGGGACGGTCGGGCCCGGTCGGGCATCCGGCAGGGCAGACCGTCGGCTCGGGCGCATCGTTCCGGATGGCACAGCGAGCAGCTGCCGGCGAAGAAGGCCCGGCTGCCCGGTCGGCGGCGTTCGGCGTCCAACAGCTGTACGTCCAGCGTGCGGCGCACCTCGCGCAGGATCCGGTAGGAGAGGTCGAACTGTTCGGCCGGCGCAGTCGGCCGGTGGCGTACCTCGTCGGTCAGCCCGACGGTGGTGCCAACCAGCCGCACGCTGCGGCAGCCGGCCAACTGGACGACCGGATCCTCCTCGAAAGGAGGACAGCCCCACATGCGGCCATACCGGTCACAGGCCCGGCAGCAGGCGCTGAATCGTTCCACGTCCCGGTAACGGGTTAGGTAATCGGTGGCCTCGAGCGAGGCGAAGGTATGGGTAATGTCTCGGATCATGATGAACAAAGATAAGCACAAACCGGCGGAATGGCTATCTTTGTCTCCGCACGATACGGAGAAGCGCACACTATGGAACCGGAAAAAGGATATCTGCACGTCTATACGGGCAATGGCAAGGGGAAGACAACGGCGGCTTTCGGGCTGGCCCTGCGGGCGCTGTGCGCCGGCAAGCGGGTCTTCGTGGCCCAGTTTGTCAAGAGCATGCAATACAACGAGACGGCCGTCGCGGAGCACTTCGACGGCATCGAGATCCATCAGTACGGCCGGGGCTGCTTCATCAACCGGCCGGCCGCTCCCGAAGACCGTGCCGCCGCCGAAGCGGGCTGGGAAACCTGCCGCGAGGTGTTGCGGAGCGACCGGTTCGACGTGGTGATCCTCGACGAACTTTCGATCGCCTTCTACTACGAACTACTGGATGTGGATCAGGTGCTGGCCGACATCCGCGCGCGCAATCCGCACATCGAGGTGGTGGTTACGGGACGCTATGCCCCGCCGGCCTTGGTGGAGGCCGCCGATCTGGTGACCGACATGCAGGAGATAAAGCATTACTACACGCAAGGAGTCCTTTCTCGCAACGGCATAGATCGTTAGCGGAGTTATCAACAGAGGCGGCGGACGATGCGTGGCTCCGCCGTTTTCTGTTTTCTGTGTGCAACGATTTTGGCACTCCGCCCGAGAACAATAGTTTTTGCTTCTTTCTGCGGAATGGGCTATCTTTATACTCCAGCCCGAATACAAAACGGGCAGAACAAACCTTTGAACACATAACCAAACTCACCTACCTATGAAAAAACTGCTGTCGATGGCGGCGATGCTCTTTGCGCTTGCCCCGCTGTGTGCTTCGGCACAAGCTCCCAAAGTGTTCGACTATCAGGGCGAAGTCGACCTGATGTGCGGTCTCGATGCGTACAATGAAGTAGGGTATGCCAATCTGGAGATTGTGAACGGCATCCGCTTCTCGCGCAACCTCTTCGTCGGCGCCGGTCTCGGCCTTTCCGTCTCGCTGGGCGACGAGGCCTTCCTGATTCCGCTGTTCGTTGATGTGAAGGGCTATTTCCCCGTCGCGAGGAGAGTCGACCTCATGGCCGGCATTGACCTCGGCACCAAACTGGACTATTTCTACGGAACGACGGGCGGATGGCTCATGCGTCCCGAATTCGGTCTCCATTTCCAGTTCAATCGGAACCTGGGGCTCAACGTGTCGCTGTTCTACGAATATTATGGCTACGGGTATATCCTGGATACTCGAGAGTATGCCAACTTGGTCGGCCTGAAGCTGGGCTTCCACTTCTGATCGTCCCCGCAACGCAAAACAAGCAGGGCGCACCTCTTTGTCGGGAGGTGCGCCCTGTCGTTTGCAGCCCGTCGCCCCACTATCCGAAACGCCATGCGGCCCCCGGCACGAGCGAACCCGAACCGATGCCCATCGGTCGGTTGGACTTGCAGATCAGTTTGTTACCTGTCGTAGATCTCGATCAGCAACAGGGAGTTGTTGATCGGTAAGCTTTGGGCTGTCAATCGATTGGTGTAGCTGTAACAGCCGCCCGTCGTGTCGCTTTGGACATACACGGCGGTACACGACACAGCCCGGGGCAAAGCAGGGTGCGGTTCATTATCAGCAGGGGACGGAGGGTGTGGGGACGGTTACACGAAAAGTCACGAGCCGTAGGTTCAACTCGTGACTTTTCGTATCGGGCCGTGTCGGCCCGCTCAAACCGTTCCGTGCGCGGATCAGATGGTGCGCAGGATCTCGATCAGGTATTTCCAGAAACGTTCTACGGCCGCAATCTCCAGTCGCTCGTCAGGCGAGTGAACGCCGCGCATGGTCGGGCCTACGGAGATCATCTCCAGGTGCGGGTACTTCTCGAGGAAGAGGCCGCACTCCAGACCGGCGTGGATGGCCCGCACCTTCGGAGTCGTGCCGAACAGCCGCTCATAGGCGTTCTCGGCAACCTTGAGCAGGTGGCTGGAGGGGTCGGGAGCCCAGCCCGGATAACCTTCGCCGTGCTCGACGGTGGCTCCGGCCAACCGGAAGATGGCGCCGATGGTTCTGGCCGCATTCTCCTTGGCGCTCTCGACCGAGGAACGCTGCGAAAGCGTCACGACGATGTGATCCTCGCCGACGAACTTGACGGAAGCGAGGTTGGAAGAGGTCTCCGGCAGACCGGGCAGCGAGTAGCTCATGGCCAGCACGCCGTTGGCCACGCCCTGCAGCGCGAGCAGCAGCGCCTGCTGGGTGGGCAGATCGATGACATAGGCGGGACGCTCGGCATCGGTTACCTCCAGGCGTACGTTCTCGTCCGTATATTTGTACTCGGCCGGGAAGATTTCGGCCAGCTCGGCCGCATAGCGGCGGAAGGCATCGGCCTGTGCGGCCGGTACGCCGAAGAGAGCCTGAGCATCACGGGGAATGGCGTTGCGCAGGTTGCCGCCGTCGAAGAGGTTCAGCCGCAGGCCGAAACGATCGGAACCGGCCAGCAGCAGACGGGTCATCAGCTTGTTGGAGTTGGCCAGTCCGTCGTTGATGTTGTCACCGGAGTGGCCGCCCTTCAGGCCCGAGATGCGGGCGCGCATCCATACCATACCCTCGGGCGTCTGCTCGCGGCGGTAGGTGAACGTAGCCACGGTGTCAATGCCGCCGGCGCAACCGATGAAGATCTCGCCGTCGTCCTCGGAGTCGAGGTTGATGAGGTAGTGGCCCGTGAGCATCTCCTCGCCAAGATTGAAGGCACCCGTCAGTCCCGTCTCCTCATCGACGGTGAAGAGGGCCTCCAGATCGGGATGTTCGAGTCCCTCCGTGGTAAGCAGGGCCAGCGCGGTAGCCATGCCGATGCCGTCGTCAGCACCCAGCGTCGTGCCGCGGGCCTTGACCCAGCCGTTGTCGATGTAGGTTTCGATCGGATCGTTCATGAAGTCGATCGTCCGGTCGGCCTCCTTTTCGCAGACCATGTCCATGTGGCTCTGCAGGACGATCGTCGGCTTGCCGGCCATCGACGGGGTGGCCTTGCGGTACATTACGATGTTGCCGGCGCCGTCCTTCTTGTAGGGAATGTTGTGCTTGCGGGCAAACTCCTCCAGATAGGCGATGATCTTCGTCTCCTTCTTGGAGGGGCGGGGCACCTGGTTGATCTCATCGAAGATCGTCCAGACGGCTTTCGGCTCGAGATTGCGAATTT
>DHCMC07803__coassemble_834_pt1 | contig 25781 bp, 19 predicted proteins | sample DHCMC07803__metabat2_low_PE_023 | metagenome-assembled genome bin DHCMC07803
GTAGCGGACAATGGCGCCCCGGGCCGTCCCCGACAGGTGGGGTAGCTCCAGGACGGCGGAAGAAAGCTGCGGCAGAAGATCGTCGGCGGAAAAAATGGTGAAAAGTTTGGAGAATCGGAAAAAGTTTGTACTTTTGCATTCGCAAATCAGCACGGTGTGGTAGTTCAGCTGGTTAGAATACCTGCCTGTCACGCAGGGGGTCGCGGGTTCGAGTCCCGTCCATACCGCAGGAAAGCGTCCTTGAAAAAGGACGCTTTTTTTGTGTTTGCCTGTCGGGAATGGCGTGCCGGAGGTGTGGTGGAACCTGGCCTTCGAAGCAGGGGGCGGCGCGGCCGTGTATTCGGGAATCGGTTCATGGCGAAGGGGGGGATAACCCACAGCGGTTGTTTTGGCCGGGGCGGCCGGGGAGAAAATGTGAAAAAAGTTGCGAAATTATTGCGCGGATATTTGCAGTTCCAGGGAATATGCCTATATTTGCATCCGCAAACAGCACGGTGTGGTAGTTCAGCTGGTTAGAATACCTGCCTGTCACGCAGGGGGTCGCGGGTTCGAGTCCCGTCCATACCGCAGGAAAGCGTCCTTGAAAAAGGACGCTTTTTTTGTGCCCGCCGGGGATGGGGAAGACCTTTTTGTGCCCGGTAGGGATTGATGGGGCGGAACGGCGAGAACTGGTTCGCTGCCGGTGGACGCTGGAGGGAGAGTTGCTTGGGCCGGGGCATCCGTCCCGCCGTCCACCTACGGCCGTGCGGGCAGAACCGGGCAGACAGCGGACGGAACGTCGGGGAAATATGCAGGCACAGCATCGGCGGTCGGGCATGCGGAAGCAACGTTGCGGTAACGGGCGATGCTTCTTACATGTCGTACATGCGGAAGGCTGGGGCTGCAGCAAATGAACGGGCGGCGCATCATGGATTCATGATGCGCCGCCCGTGTGATGGAATGGGGGCCACCCGGCCCGGGGATCAGAGGAATCCCAGTTCGAGCTTGGCCTCTTCGCTCATCATCTCCTTGTCCCAGGGCGGATCGAAGACGAGCGAGACGTTGACGGTTTTGACGCCGGGAATTTTGGCTACCTGCATGTTGATGTCCTCGACGAGCATGTCGGCCATCGGGCAGTTCGGTGCCGTGAGGGTCATCTGGATGTTGACGGTACCGTCCGGCGTGTAGTCGATATCATAGACCAGTCCCAGGTCGTAGATGTTGACCGGGATTTCGGGGTCGTAGATATTCTTGAGGGTGGCGATGATGTCCTGTTCCACCCGCAGGATTTCTTTCGGTTCCATGGTGCGTGTGTGTTTGGGGACGACGGGTCAGGCCAGGTTGTGCTTCTGCTCTTCGGCGAAGGCCAGCGCGTAGAGGCGCATCTGTTTGATCATGGCCACCAGTCCGTTCGAGCGGGTGGGCGACAGGTTGGCCCGCAGTCCGATCCGGTCGATGAAGTAGAGGTCGGTGTCCAGAATCTCCTGGGGCGTGCGACCGTTCAGCACGCGGATCAGCAGCGCGATGATGCCCTTGGTGATGATGGCGTCGCTGTCGGCCGAGTAGTAGACCCGTCCGTCGCGCAGTTCGGCATCGACCCATACGCGCGACTGGCATCCCTCGATCAGGTGCTGCTCGTCACGGTGGGCCGTATTGATGGAGGGCAGGTCGTTGCCCAGTTCGATCAGCATGTCGTACCGGTCCAACCAATCGTCGAAGGCCGAGAATTCGTCGATGATCTCGTCCTGTATCTTGTCCGTTTCCATAGTGTTTGTACGTTTCGTTATCGTTTGGTTCCCGCTTCGGTCAGGGCGCGGATGGGCAGGGCCGACGAGGCGTCCGGCTGGGAAATGCCCAGCAGGCGGGCCAGTGTCACGGCCACGGAGGTCATGTCCACCTCCTCGTCCGACACGCCGGCCGGGATGCCGTATCCCATGACCATCAGGGGAACATGTATGTCGTATTCAAATGCCGAACCGGTGTCGGCCCGCACGCCGGTGCGTTCCTCGATCAGTCCGGGTTCCAGATCGACCAGCAGGTCGCCTGACCGTTTCTGGTAGTAGCCGTTGCGCAGGCGCTGGAGGTAGCGGTCCGAGGCAGCGCCGCTGCGCAGGTCGCACGAGGGTACCACGCGGGCGATGCCCCGGAACTGGAGGGCAAAGTCCGAAGCCCGGCGCTGCACGTCGTCGAGGCTCAGCCCGCGGCTGAAGGCTTCGTTGCGGTTGATGTAGAGTCGCCGCCCGAAGTAGCCCGTCACCCAGGCTTCGCCGCCGTACTGGGCGCAGAGGAAGCTGTTGATGATCGTACGGAACTGGATGCCGTTGAACCGGTCGGCCTGCAGGGCGTAGGCGTCGTAGGAGTCACTGCAACCGTGGTCGGTGGTGAGGACGAAGACGACGCGGCCGTTGGTCTCCTGCTCGATGAAGCGGATCAGCAGGGCAATGGTTCGGTCGAGCTGGTAGAACATGTCCTCGGCCTCGACCGATTCGGGACCGTAGTGGGCGATCACGCGCCGCGGTGCATCGAAGCAGATGTTCAGCAGGTCGGGGGTGTCGTCATCGCCCAGCCGCTCCTGCAGAACGGCCTGGCGGACAAAGTCGGCTACCATGTCGCTGGCCAGCGGGGTGGCCGATACGCGCGGAAAGCGTCCCTCGGCCGTCATGCCGGGCAGGGCCTTGATGGCTTCCATCCGGCGGAAGCGTCCCTCGTGTTCGGGCTGGATGTAGCTGATGCGCCGGTTGCGGTAGCGCATCTCATCCTTGCACAGCACCCAGAACCAGTTGCTGAAATAGGAGTTGTTCTTGTACTGTTCGTTGAAGTTGGTGACCCAGCCGGGCAGGTAGAGCATGTAGTCGCTCGAGGAGGTCCAGCAGGCCGTGCGCGGATTCAGCCAGTAGGCCTCGGTGCCCAGGCCCGCCATCACGATGGCCGATGCGGGGTCGGCGGCGATGCTGATCACCTTGCTCTCGGGATAGTCGCGCCGCAGCCGGTCGCCGAGGGTGGGGGTGGTCAGAAGGGCTCCCGAGTAGCATCCCTCGCCGAATTCGCAGTCGAACCCCGTTGCGGCGGGGTCGTCGATGAGCGAGACGGTCTGGCCGGTGAGTACGTCGCACCACTGCCGGCCGACAACGCCGTGCACCGAGGGATAGGCTCCGGTGGTGAGCGTAGCCAGCGACGAGACGCTGTTGGTGGGCATGTATTCGTAGCGGCTTTCGGTGAAGACCGTGCCTTCGCGCATGAATTTGCGGAAACCGTCCTCCGTCAGATTGGCCTCGTAGCGGCTGAAGAAGTCGTAGGGGATGCCGCTCAGAACGATGTTTACGGCCAGGGAAGGGCGCTGGGGGGCCGGAGTGGCCGGTGCGGCGGCGCAATGGAGCGCGGCCGTGGCTCCCAGAAGAAAAGGTATGTATTTTCCGCTTTTCATGGCAGACCGGGCAGGGGGACAACCTGCGACCGCAAAGATAATATTTCTTGTCGATTTTTGTCCCTGCGGCGGTGCAAAGCGGCCGGTGGGGAACAGCTCCAAACGGAACAGGCGACCTTCCCTGTGAGGGGAAAGGTCGCCTGCCGATGATGCGGGGACGGAGCCGTCCTATTTGGCCTCGTTGACGATCTTGCTGAGCTTGTCGAACAGACCGTCGATGCGCTCCATCAGTTCGCTGCGCAGGAACGTGTAGTGTTTGCGCACCAGCGAGGGGTTGTGTTTCTCGGCCGGGTGGTTGGCCATCTCATAGAACTCGTTGCGGGTGTCTACGGCATCCTCCATGACGTCCATGATGGCGTCCCGTTTCTCGGTGTTGAAATAGAGGGCCAGGTAGCAGTCGCAAACCACTTCGTCGACCAGATAATCGATATCTTTTTTGAGGTTTCTTAAACTTGCCATGTTCGGTAGTGATTATGTGTTTGACATTTTACGTATAGACAAAAGTAACGATTATTCCGCGTCTTTCCATGCTTCGGCCAGAAAATCGATCAGATCGCTGCTGTTCATCGCCTCCCGGCCGAAGTATTCGGCCGCCTTGTCGCCCGCCGCACCGTGCAGGAAGACGCCCACGACGGCTGCATTGCGCGGCGTGTAGCCACGGGCCAGCAGGCCGGTCAGCAGGCCGGTCAGTATGTCGCCGCTGCCCCCCTTGGCCATGCCGTCGTTGCCGGTCGAGTTGCAGACGATCGAACGCCCCGCATCGCAGATGGCCGTATTGGGCCCTTTGGAGACCACGATGCCGCCGATGCGGGCTGCCAGGGCGGCGATCCGGCGGAATTTCTCCTCCTCGTCGCTCCATTCGCCCACCAGGCGGCGCAGTTCGCCGGCGTGGGGCGTCAGGATCGTGCCGGCGGGCAGCCGGTCGAGCCGGTCGGGGTGGGTGGCGAGCCAGTTGAGAGCGTCGGCGTCGAGCACCAGCGGTACGGACGCCTCGCGGCAATGGTCGATCAGGGCGTCGAGCGCCGCTCCGGTGCGGGGGTCACGTCCCAGACCGCAGCCGGCTCCGACGGCCGTGTAGCGGCTCATGTCGGCGGGCAGCTGCGAGAAGCAGGGGGCGGGGTCGAGGCTGAAGAGGGCCGAGGGGAAGTTGGTCTGCACGGGGACGCGCTCCGTGACGGGCAGATGAACGGTGACCAGTCCGCAGCCCGAACGCAGGGCGGCACCGGTGGCCAATACGGCGGCGCCGACCATGCCTTCCGATCCGCAGACCAGCAGGGCGTGGCCGTAGGTGCCCTTGTGGGCATCCTCGCGGCGGGGCAGGATCAGCGTGCGGAGGTAGTCGTCCGTGACGTAGCCGAAGCCCAGCCCGGACGCGTCGGCGAAGGCTTCGCTGACGCCGGGGGGCAGAAACTGAATGTCGTCGGGTGTCATGGCAGGGCGTGGATCAGGCCTTGCGGCAGGTTACTACGGCCCAGCCGTCCCGCAGGCGGGAGCCGGTGACGGTGAGTCCTTCGGCGGCGGCCTTCTCCGTGATGGCCGGAATGTCTCGCTCCAGAATGCCGCTCATCAGCAGTTCGCCTCCCGGGCGCAGGGCGGCGCGGTAGCGGGGCATGTCGGCCAGGAGAATGTTGCGGTTGATGTTGGCCAGCACGAAGTCGTAGGTGCGGCCGGCCACGGCGGAGATGTCGCCCAGGATCGGGGTGATGCGGTCGGCCGTATGGTTTTCGGCGATATTTTCGCGGCCGTTTTCATAGGCCCAGTCGTCGATGTCGACGGCATCGACATGTTCGGCACCCCGTTTGACCGCCACGATCGAGAGGACACCCGTGCCGCTGCCCACGTCCAGACCTGTCTGTCCGGTGAGGTCGCGTTTGAGCAGTTCGGCGGTCATCAGCCACGTGGTGGCGTGGTGGCCCGTGCCGAACGACATCTTGGGCATGATGACGATGTCCAGTCCCGTGGCCGGAGCGGGCGAGAAGGGGGCCCGGATGGAGCAGGCGCCGTCCACCTCGACCGGTTCGAAGTTCGACTCCCAGAGGGCGTTCCAGTTCTGTGTCTCAATCTCGATGTAGGTCCAGCCGTGCAGTCCCATGTCGGTCAAGAGACGGTCGGCCTCCTCCTTGCAGTCGATCAGCGCCTCTTTGGGGATATAGGCTTTCAGTACGCCGCGCTCCTCGGCAAAACTGTCGAAGGGGAGGTCGGCCAGCATGGCCGTGACGATTTCGGCCTGCTCGGAGCCGGTGACCGGTACGTTCAGTTCGATGTAGTCCATGAGTGACAGATTGTGTTTGCAGACAAAATTAACACAAAATCCCGGATCCGGCCTCCGGGCGGGCGGTGAATTTGCCCCCTCGGGCGGAGTGCCGGGCAGCGGAGGTGGGCAATCTGCGGATAAAAGGCTACCTTTGCGTTCCGGCACAGAAACAAGTATCGTGTGATGGAACTGAAGGATGATATCGATTTCGGCAGCATGGCGATTCCCCGGCTGTTTCGCAAGCTGTTGCTGCCTACGCTGCTGGGCATGGTCTTCTCGGCAGCCTTCGTGATTACGGACGGCATTTTCGTCGGCCGGGGCATCGGCAGCGATGCGCTGGCGGCGGTCAACATTACGGCGCCGCTCTTCATGATCAACATCGGCATCGGCCTGATGTTCGGCGTGGGGGCGTCGGTGGTGGCCTCCATCCATCTGGCCCACGGCAAACCCAGGGTGGCACGCATCAACGTGACGCAGGCGGTGGTCGTCTCGTCGCTGTTTCTGGCCCTGCTGTGGGGGACGGTGACCCTCCTGGCGCCGCAGGTGGCCCGCCTGCTGGGCAGTTCGGAACGGCTGCTGCCCGCTGCGGTGGAGTACATGTACTGGTTCGTGCCGTTCCTCGTGTTCAGCGCGCTGCTCAATTCGGGCATGTTCTTCATCCGGCTCGACGGCTCGCCCAACTATGCCATGCTGTGCAACGTCATTCCGGCCCTGATCAACATTGCGCTCGACTACCTGTTCATTTTTGTGTACGGCTGGGGCATGTTCGGGGCGGGACTGGCTACCAGCCTCGGCTACATTGTCGGTGCCGCAATGGTGGTGGCCTATCTGGCCGACCGGCGCCACACGATCCGTTTCACCCGTGTGAAGCTCAGCCGCAAGAGCCTGCGGCTGACCGTGCGCAACGTGGGGTACATGCTCAAACTGGGCTTTCCCACCTTTCTGTGCGAGGGCGCCATTGCCTGCATGATGTTTACGGGTAACTATGTCTTCATCCGCTACCTGGGCGAGGACGGCGTGGCCGCTTTCAGCGTAGCCTGCTACCTCTTTCCGCTGGTCTTCATGGCCAACAATGCGATCGGGCAGTCGGCCCAGCCGATCATGAGCTACAATTTCGGCGCCGGACGTCCCGACCGGGTGCGTTCGGCCGTCCTGATGGCCCTGCGGACGGCCTTCCTGAGCGGGGTGCTCTTCATGACCGTCTTCCTGGTCTTTCCCCGGCAAATCGTCGGCATGTTTATGGAGGCCGGTACCGGACCGTACGACATTGCGGTGGACGGCATGCCGATCTTCTCGGTGGCCCTGCTTTTCTGCGCAATCAACATCGTGGCCATGTGTTACTTCCAGAGCATGGAACGTGCCCTGCCGGCCCTGCTGATTACCTTCCTGCGCGGCTATCTCTTTCTGATTCCCTGTTTCCTGCTGCTGCCGCGGGTGTGGGGCGTGCATGGCATCTGGTTTGCCGTGCCGGCCGCGGAGATGCTGACCTGTCTGGTGGTGATCGGCATGAGCCGGTCGCGCCGGTCGGAGCGGCGGGGGTGAATGCAGCGAGGGGACACCGACCGGGTGTCCCCTCGCTGCATGCAGGGCAGAGGTCAGCGGGTGCCGGCTGCGATCTGTTTCAGCCGGTTTCCGAGGTCGCTGTTCTCCATCATGCCGCCGAAGCGTTCCGCCCCCGTACCGTAGGCATAGACCGGAACGAAGGTGCCCGAATGGGAGTCCGTGGCAAAGCGGCCGACCAGCCCGTTGTTGCCGGTCACGAAATCGAGATCGGGCGAGAGAAGCGAAAGACCGCCCGTCTCGTGGTCGCCCGTGACGACGACCAGGGTGCCCGGATGGGCGTCCGCATAGGCGCACGCCACATCGACGGCCCGGCTGAAGTCACGCATCTCGGCCATCATGTCTTCGTAATCGTTGCGGTGGGCGGCCTTGTCGATGAGGGATCCTTCGACCATCAGGAAGAACCCCTTCTTGCCGCTTGCCTCCAGCAGGGCGATGGCTTTGGCTGTCGCTTCGGCCAGGTAGTCGCCGCGCAGGTTCAGCGAGTCGTCGACTGCGTAGGGGAGCGACTCGTCGGGCAGCAGGGCCAGCAGCGGGGTGTGCGTGGCGCCGAGCAGAGCGGCCTTGTCGGCAGCAAAGGTGTAGCCCCGGGCCTCCATCTCGGCAATCAGGTCGCGGCCGTCGCTGCGCCGGTTGAAGTATTGCGGACCCGATCCGGCGATCACGTCCACGCCGCACGTCACATACTGGAGGGCGGTTCCCTCGAAGTCGTAGCGGTCGGCGGTGTGGGCCACGAAGGCGGCCGGCGTGGCATCGAGCGGCGAGTAGGTCACCACGATGCCGGTGGCCTTGTCGTGGCTGGCGGCCACCTGCAGGGCCGATTCGAGGGGCGAGCCGTCGGGGGCGAGGCCGATCGTGCCGTTGTCGGTCTTGGAGCCGGTGGCCAGCGCGGTGCCCGCGGCGGCGGAGTCGGTGACGCGGTTGTTGGCCGAATAGGTTTTCTGGAGACCGATGATCTCGGCCCGGTCGAAGGGGGTGGGGGCATAGTCTCCTTCGGCGGAGAGGGCGGTGACCTGGGCGAGGCCCATGCCGTCGCCGATCATGAAGATGACGTTGCGGATGGCCGGTTCCGTATCGTGGGGCGTGCAGCGGCAGCAGAGGCAGACCGTCAGCAGCAACAGCAGCAGGGTGTGTTTCATGGCTCGTGATATGTTTGATGGATCAAAGATAGGCGGTGGGGGGCTTCGATGGAGGGGGCGGACGATTATTTCACCGGAATTTTACGGTTGTGTGACCGGTTTGTCGTACTTTTGCAACACCTGTGTAAGGCAGCAAATCAAATTGTTTTAATTATATGTCGATTATGAAGATGAACAGATTGATGGCGGCTTGCCTGTCTCTGCTGGCGGCCGTATTGGGCGTTTCCTGCGATCTCAGCCATGGCAACAACGAGCCCTTGTCCAACGAGAAAAAGCTGACGGACGGCCGTGTCGAATATCAGGGCGGGGAGGAGAATCTGCGCCGGTATGTGGTGACGCTCCGTGCAGCCACGACTACCAAGGCGGGTGACAATTTCAAGAACAACGGCGTATCGCTCAAGATGGTGATGATTACGGCCGATCCCTCCCGGTGGGACGAGCTGGTCAGCGGCCAGTATGCCGTCGGCAACGAGGTGGAGCCCGGTACGATCCTGCTCGACGAGAACAGCACCCTCAGCGTGTTCGGCGAGGGCAGCTATGCCGGCGATCCGGCTGCGCTGACGGCCGGTACGGTGACCGTGGCCTCCTTCAACGGCAAGTACGAGATCAAGGGTGAGGTGACCGACGCCGAGAACCGCGTGCTGGAGTTTTCGTTCTACAACGAACTGTCCTTCACCTCGACCGGGTCCGAGACGATCGACAAGCTGATCGATTTCGAGGATGCCGAACTGACGGCTACCTCGGGTGAGTACCGGAATATCCTGTGGGGCAGGGAGCTGGCCGTCGATGTGAACGGTACGCCGACCTTCGACGGCATTCTCTACACCGAACAGGGCGCTTCGCTGGGCAGCTACTACTATTTGAGCTCGTATGATGGCAGTTCGTATGATGTCTGGAACGGCTTTGCGCTGTCGTCCAACATCAGCACCGAGGATCTGGGCTGGGACTACTCCAACCAGTTCGGCGTATTCGCCTCCTCGGCGTCGATCTTTGCGATAGGGTATGCGCCGGTTTCGGCTCCCACCGCCCAGTATGACGTGCCGACGATCGAGTTTGCCGAGCCGGTGACGGTCTCTTCGGTGGATGTGGCCAATGCCAACAAGACCTATTTCTATTGCCAGAACACCCCGATGGTCGGCGAGGATGACGCAGCCGAGCCCATTTGGGTCAATCTGGTCGTAACCGGTTCGCTGAACGGTTCGGAGGTCGGCACGCTGACGGTCGAGCTGGCCAAGGACGGCAATGTGTTGTCCGACTGGAAGATGGTCGATTGCTCGTCGCTCGGCCAAGTGGACAAACTCCAGTTTGCCGTAGAGTCGAACGATGTGGATCCGACGTGGGGCCTGAACGTTCCCTCGTACTTCTGTCTTGACAACATCGAGCTGCAGTAAGCCGATTGTTTCATGAAACGTACGGGCCCGCAAATCGGTTTTGCGGGCCCGTTTCGTATGGGGGAGATGGGAGGTCGGCCGCGGATGGGGTGGCCGAACCAATGGAAAGGGGCGGTGCGAAATGTTTCGCACCGCCCCTTTGTCGGTTGGTTACGGACAGCGGTTACAGCACGCGTTTGCCGTTCAGAACCAGTCCGGCCGTCAGCGAGGTGCCGTAGGCGTAGGGAATGAATTCGAGCGACGAAACGGGTTCCGTGATCCACAGGTTGGCCACCTTGCCCTTCGTGATGCTGCCGTGCGTGCGCTGCAGCCCCATGGCGTAGGCGCTGTTCTGCGTGGCCGCGTGGATGGCCTCCTGGGGGTTCATGCGCAGCTTGATGCAGGCCAGCGAGAGGATGAACTTCATGTTGCCCGACGGCGACGAACCCGGGTTGAAGTCCGAAGCGATGGCCACGCCCAGTCCGGCGTCGATCATCTTGCGGGCAGGCGGATAGTTCATGCCGAGGAAGAATGCGGCGCCCGGCAGGATGGTCGGCATCGTCTTCGAGCCGAGCAGCACGGCGATCTCCTCGTCGCCCGTGAACTCAAGGTGGTCCACCGAGAGGGCTCCGTACTGCACGCCCACCTGGATGCCGCCCGAAGCGGCCAGCTCGTTGGCGTGGATTTTGGGACGCATGCCGTACTTCGCTCCGCACTCGAGCATGCGGGCGGTCTCCTCCGGCGTGAAGAAGCCGCGGTCGCAGAAGACATCCACGAAGTCGGCCAGTCCTTCGGCGGCGACGGCGGGGATCATCTCGCGGCAGATCAGATCGACATATTCGCTCTGGCGGCCGATGTAGTTGCGGGCCACGGCGTGGGCGCCGAGGAAGGTGGCGCGGATGGTCATGGGCGAACTCTCGGCCATGCGGCGGATGACGCGCAGCATCTTCAGCTCGTCTTCCGTCGAGAGGCCGTAGCCGCTCTTGATCTCGGCGGCACCCGTACCCGAAGCCATCATCTGCTGCAGGCGGGGCATGGCCTCCTCATACAGCTCCTGTTCGGTGGCTTCGTGCAGGCGGTCGGCCGAGTTGAGGATGCCTCCTCCGCGGCGGGCGATCTCCTCGTAGGAGAGGCCGTTGATCTTGTCCACGAACTCGCCCTCGCGGCTGCCAGCATAGACGATGTGGGTGTGCGAGTCGCAGAAGGCGGGCATCACTACGCCTCCCCGGGCATCGATCTCCTCGTCGGAGCGGCCTTCGGGCAGTTCGGCCATCGGACCGTAGGACGTGATCTTGCCCTCCTCGGCGATCAGGTAGGCATTTGTCAAAGTGCCGAGATTTTTCATCTCGGCACCCATGACGCGTTCCCGACCGCTCTCATCGATACCGGCCAGAATGCCGATATTCTTGATAGTCAGTCTCATCAGATGGTCGTTATTTCATGTTGTGGACAAACTTCACGGAGCTGTCGATGTGCGGGTACATGATCTCGTCGTTCGAGATGAACGGCACGATCTTGCGGTAGTCGGCGAAGAGGGTCTCGATGGCCGGCGACGACTTCAGCGGACGACGGAACTCCAGCGCCTGGGCGGCGTTGAACAGCTCGATGCCCAGCACGCGTTCGGTGTTGCATACCACGCGGTAGAGTTTCGTGGCGGCGTTGGAACCCATGCTGACGTGGTCCTCCTGACCCTGTGACGAGGGGATCGAGTCGGCCGAAGCGGGCATGCAGAGGCCCTTGCTCTGGCTGACGATCGAAGCGGCCGTGTACTGCGGAATCATGAAACCGCTGTTCAGACCGGGGTTGGCCACCAGGAACGAGGGCAGACCGCGCTGACCGGAGATCAGTTTGTAGATGCGGCGCTCGGAGATGTTGGCCAGCTCCGATATGGCGATGGCAAGGAAGTCCATGACCAGTGCGATGGGCTGACCGTGGAAGTTGCCGGCCGAGATGACGATGTCCTCCTCGGGGAAGACGGTGGGGTTGTCCGTGACGCTGTTGATTTCGGTCGAGATGACGCTCTCCACGTAGTCGATCGTATCCTTCGTGGCGCCGTGTACCTGCGGGATGCAGCGGAACGAGTAGGGATCCTGTACATGCTCCTTGTGGCGGGCGATCAGTTCGCTGCCCTTGAGCAGTTCGCGGAAGTTGCGGGCGGTGTCGAGCTGACCCTTGTGGGCGCGCACGAGGTGTACGGGCTCATAGAAGGGCTCGATGCGGCCGTCGAAAGCATCCAGCGACATGGCACCGATCTTGTCGGCGCACTCGGACAGGTGACGGGCGTTCACCACGCACCATACGCCGTAGGCGCTCATGAACTGGGTGCCGTTGAGCAGGGCCAGACCCTCTTTGGACTGGAGCTGGATGGGCTCCCAGCCGAATTTCTTCAGCACCTCGGCAGCCGGCATGTCCTTGCCTTCGAACTCGACTTGACCCAGACCGAGCAGCGGCAGCGACATGTGGGCCAGCGGAGCCAGGTCGCCCGATGCGCCCAGCGAACCCTGCTGGTAGATCACCGGCCATACGCCGTTGTTGAAGAAGTCGATCAAACGCTCGACGGTGGCTACCTGTACGCCCGAGTGGCCGTAGGAGAGGGACTGGATCTTGAGCAGCAGGATCAGGCGAACCACCTCCTGCGGAACGCGCTCGCCCGTACCGCAGGCGTGCGACATGACGAGGTTTTTCTGCAGGTCGCCCAGCCGTTTCTTGTCCACAGAGATGTTGCACAGCGAGCCGAAGCCGGTCGTCACACCGTAGATGGGGGTGGCGTCCTTTTCGGTTTTGCTGTCCAGATAGTCGCGGCAGCGCTGGATGCGTGCGCGGGCATCGTCGGAGAGTTCGAGTTTGTAACCGCCCATGGCGATCTCATAGGCCTGGCGCGGCGTGATGTGCTCGGCCGATATTTTGTGGATTTTCATCTTGATTATAATTATATGGTGTATTCGTAAAACAGCGCCGCCGGCAGTCCGCATCGGGACGCCGGCGGCCTCTGTCGTGTTATTGTACGTTTTTCAGCGCCTCTTCGATCACCGCGTCGTCGGCGATGTTCGGCAGGGTCACCTTCAGGTTCGGGGTGCGCTCCATCTCGCGTTTGATGGCGAACATGGCACCCTCGTTGCGGGCCCAGCTGCGGCGTGCGATACCGTTGTTCACATCCCACAGGAGCATCTCCTCGATGTGGCGGCGCGAATCGTCCGTGCCGTCGATCACCATGCCGAAGCCGCCGTTGATGACCTCGCCCCAGCCGACGCCGCCGCCGTTGTGGAGCGATACCCACGTGGCACCGCGGAACGAGTCGCCGATGACGTTCTGAACCGCCATGTCGGCCGTGAAGCACGAACCGTCGTAGATGTTCGACGTCTCACGGTAGGGCGAGTCGGTACCCGACACGTCGTGGTGGTCGCGACCCAGCACGACCGGAGCCGTGATTTCGCCGCGGGCAATGGCCTCGTTCATGGCCAGCGCGATCTTCGTGCGGCCTTCCGAGTCGGCGTAGAGGATACGGGCCTGCGAACCCACGACGAGTTTGTTCTCGCCGGCCTTGCTGATCCACAGGATGTTGTCGTCGAGCTGACCCTGGATCTCCTTCGGGGCGTCCTTGCGGATTTCGCGCAGCACGCGCAGGGCGATTTCGTCGGTCTTGGCCAGATCCTCCGGCTTGCCCGACGTACATACCCAGCGGAAGGGACCAAAGCCGTAGTCGAAGAACATCGGGCCCATGATATCCTGTACGTAGGAGGGGTAGCGGAAGTGGATGCCGTCCTCGGCCATGCAGTCGGCGCCGGCGCGCGAAGACTCGAGCAGGAAGGCGTTGCCGTAGTCGAAGAAATACATGCCCTTGGCGGTCAGTTTGTTGATGGCGGCCACCTGACGGCGCAGGGACTCCTGCACGCGTTTGTGGAACTCCTCGGGCTGCTCGGCCATCATGCGGTTCGACTCCTCGTAGCTCAGACCTACGGGGTAGTAGCCGCCTGCCCACGGGTTGTGGAGCGAGGTCTGGTCGGAACCCAGATCGACGTCGATGCCTTCGGCAGCCAGACGCTCCCACAGGTCAACGATGTTGCCCTGGTAGGCGAGCGATACGGCCTCCTTGTTTTCGCGTGCCTTGCGGATGCGCGGCAGCAGTTCGTCGAGCGAGGTGTAGACCTCATCTACCCAACCCTGCGAGTGGCGTGTGTGAACGGCCTTCGGGTTGATCTCGGCGATGACGCTCACTACGCCGGAGATCACACCGGCCTTGGGCTGAGCGCCCGACATGCCGCCCAGACCGGACGACACGAAGAGCATGCCGGCGATTTCGCCCTTGCCGCGTTTCTGCATCTGTTTGCGGGCGGCGTTCAGCACGGTGATGGTGGTGCCGTGTACGATGCCCTGCGGGCCGATGTACATGTAGGAACCGGCCGTCATCTGGCCGTACTGCGTCACGCCGAGGGCGTTGTAGCGCTCCCAGTCATCCTGCTTGGAGTAGTTGGGGATCATCATGCCGTTGGTGACGATCACGCGCGGAGCGTCCTTGTGCGAGGGGAAGAGGCCCATCGGGTGACCCGAATACATGACCAGCGTCTGCTCGTCGGTCATCTCGCTCAGGTATTTCATGGCCAGGCGGTACTGCGCCCAGTTCTGGAATACGGCACCGTTACCGCCGTAGGTAATCAGCTCGTGGGGGTGCTGTGCAACAGCCTTGTCGAGGTTGTTGTTGATCATCAGCATGATGGCGGCAGCCTGACGGCAGCGGGCCGGGTACTCGTCGATCGGACGGGCATACATCTCGTAGTCGGGACGCAGGCGGTACATGTAGATACGGCCGTAGCGTTTGAGCTCCTCGGCAAATTCGGCGGCCAGCTCCTTGTGATGCTTGGCCGGGAAGTAGCGCAGCGCGTTCTTGATGGCGAGCGCCTTCTCCTTGGGAGTCAGAATGTCTTTGCGCTTGGGCGCGTGGTTGATGGCCGGATCGTACGGCTTGGGTGCGGGCAGCACGTCGGGGATGCCTGCACGGATATCGTCCTGAAATTCTTTCAGCGTCATTTGTGCTTGTGTTTTTATGGGTTGCCGGTGCGGAACCGCCGTTTGGGCGGCCGACCGGCAGCGTTCGGGGTATGAGCGCTGCCGGTCCCGCACCCGGACGGTTTGTTTAGTCGATTTTCTCGTTTACGATTTCGAGCACCTCTTTCTCCAGACGCTCGGCCTCGCGGGCAATGCTCTCGGCCTCGCCGATCAGCTCTTCGGCCACGCTGCGGTCTTTCAGACCGGCGGCATTGATCTTCACGTTCAGCATGGCACCCAGCACGGCCGAACGGGCCATCAGCGCACCTACGCCGGCGTCCGATACCGAGTTGGGGTTGCCTTCGGTAGCCATGGCCTTGACGATCTCGAATACCTTGACGGCGGCCTTCATCGTGCGCAGGGGCACCTGCGTAGCGTAGAGGGTAGCCTCCTGGAGCGCTTTGGCGCGGGCGGCCTTCTCGGCGTCGGTGCCTTTCGGCATGGCGAAGACGTCCATGATGCGGTTGAAGGCTTCGGTGTCCTCATCGACCAGCATGAGCAGTTCGCTCATGAGCGCCTGGCCCTTGTCGGCCCAGTTCGAGAACTCCTCCCAGCGGGCGTCCCAGCCGGCCTTGTGCGAGGAGAGGTTGGCGACCATCGTGCCGAGGGCGGCACCCAGCGCACCGGCGTATGCGGAGATCGAACCGCCGCCCGGAGCGGGCGACTCGCTGGCCGTCTCGTCGGCGAAGCCCTTGCAGGTCAGGTCGACCAGTTTGTTCTTCTTGTTGTCGGCCTCGAGCAGGTACTCGATTACCTTTTCCTCCGGTTTGAACGGAGCCAGGTCACTCAGCCCCATGCTGTGGATGGCGATCTTGAGCAGTTCGCTCTCCGAAACGCCCGTCGAACGCTGCTGTTTGCGGAGGAAATATTTGCCTGCCTCGATGAGCGAGTTGCGCGGTACCAGACCGACGATCTCGGTGCCCGTCACGCGTACGCCGCGTGCGGCAGCGGCACGGCACACCTCGTCGAAGGCCACGTGCAGCGGGGTCTGCTTGATGTCGGTGATGTTCATCGATACCTGGGCAATACCGTACTCGGGAATGTACCAGCCGATGGCCTTGGTGCCCTTCAGCGTGCCGGGGATCATGATCGTCTTGCCGTTCTCGTCTTTCATCGGCTTGCCTACGGGCGAACCGCCTTCGCGCATCGGACGGCCTTTCTCGCGTACGTCGTAGGCGATGGCGTTGGCGCGGCGCGTGGAGGTCGAGTTGAGGTTGAAGTTTACGGCGATCAGGAAGTCGCGTGCACCCACTACCGTGGCGCCGCTGCGGGCAGCCTGCTCGGTGAAGGTGCCGGGACCGAAGTCGGGCGCCTCGTTCGGATCGGAGATGCGTTTCTCCAGCCCTTCGTATTCGCCCTTGCGGCATACGGCCAGGTTGCGGCGCTCGGGACGCTGTGCGGCGGCCTCATAGTTGTAGGTCGGGATGCCCAGTTCGTCGTATATTCTTTTGGCCAGCGTGCGGGCGATTTCGGCGCACTCCTCGAGGGTGATGTTGGCTACCGGGATGATCGGGAGCACGTCGGTGGCGCCGATACGGGGGTGGGCACCCTTGTGGTGACGCATGTCGATCAGCTCCGATGCCTTGCGTACGCCGCGGAAGGCTGCCTCGGCAACCGCTTCGGGTTCGCCGACGAAGGTAACCACCGTACGGTTGGTTGCCTGTCCGGGATCCACGTCGAGCAGTTTGATACCTTCTACGGAGGTGATTGCATCGGTGATTTCCTTGATGATGCCCATGTTGCGTCCTTCGCTGAAATTCGGGACGCATTCTACAAGCCGTTTATTCATGACTGTGATTTGTTGATATGTGTTTTTGGTTTGGTTTCGTTCCAACCTTCAAATATACGTTTTTTCTCCGAACCATAAAATAATGTATGGCCTTCATCCCCGATTTTTTCGGGCCGGGAGGCGGTCGGAGCGGGAGAAACGGGGGCAAAGCCGTGTGAAGCGGCCGCGTCTCTTTCCGAAAAACGAGCTGCGGAGCGGATTATTGCCGGCCGGTACGGAGCGGTTATCGGATGATGAGGCGGCGGAGCAGGTCGGCGGCTGCTGCGGCCAGGTGAAGGGCCGGGCGGGCGACGGCTTCTGCGGGGGAGACGCGGTCGGTGAGTGCCACCACGCCGGAGATGCCGGCGGCGGAGAGGGCCTCCGGGGCGATTGTGTCGCGGCGGGTGCCGCACAGCACGAAGGTGGGGATGGCGTGGCGGGCGGCCAGAGCGGCCACCCGGGCAACCACCTTGCCGTGCAGGCTCTGGCGGTCGAAACACCCTTCGCCCGTGATGACCAGCGAGGCGTCGGCCAGTGCCTCCTCCAACCCGATGTGACGGGCGACGTAGTCGGCGCCGGCGGTCAGTTCGGCGTCGCAGTAGGTCAGCAGCGCCCAGCCGATGCCTCCCGCGGCACCGCTGCCGGGCACCTCGGCGCAGTTGCGTCCCAAGGTCCTTTCGGTGAGGGCGGCAAAGTGGGCGGCGCCTGCCTCCAGTTGGCGGACAGCTTCGGCGTCGGCCCCTTTCTGGGGGGCGAAGACCGCCGCAGCGCCGTGCGGGCCGAGAAGCGGATTGTCTACATCCGAGAGTACCCGGATGCGGCAACCGTCCAGCCGATGTCGCAACGGGGCGGGATCGATGGCGACGATGCGGATCAGATCGGCCCCGGTGGGGCGGGGCAGGGGTGTCCCCTCCGGGGTGCGGAAAAGGCATCCCAATGCGGCAAGCAGCCCGGCGCCGCAGTCGCTGGTGGCCGAACCGCCGATCGTGACGGTGCACCGGCGGCATCCGGCCTCGAGTGCTGTGCGGAGTGCCTCGCCGAATCCGTAGGAACTGGTCCGCAGCGGATTGCGTTCGCCGGGGGCGAGGTGTTGCAGGCCGATGGTGGCTGCGGCTTCGAGCAGGGCGGCGGGGGCATCCGCTTCGGTGGTGATGCCGTAGCGGCAGCGGATCGGGCGTCCCAGTGCGTCGTGGGCCTCCGCTACCGGCAGCCGGTTGCAACTTCCGGCCAGCGCCTCGAGCGTACCTTCGCCGCCGTCGGCCATCGGGCGCAGCACCAGATCGGGGTGCTGGTCGGGCAGGGCGGCGGTAAGGCCGTCGGCCAGGGCGCGGGCGGCTTCGGCTGCGGTCAGCGTGCCTTTGAATTTGTCCGGAGCGATGACGATTTTCATCGGACGGGGATTGTTTTTTACGGACTGTCTGTTAAAAACGCTTCAAAATTAAGCGAAAAATCGTATATTTGTTCGCTTTGAATCTGCCGGATCGCATCGCAACAACACAAATCAAATCATAACTGTATGGAGGAAAAACAACCAAACTACTCGCTGCCCGAGAACGCCTACCGCGAACTGAAGCCCGGGGAGGAGTACAAACCCGTCCTGCCCGCGTCGAGCCACCCCAAGGAGGTGACTTTCTACTCGGTGTCGATGGGGCTGCTGATGGCCATCATCTTCTCGGCCGCGGCTGCCTATCTGGGGCTGAAGGTGGGCCAGGTGTTCGAGGCGGCCATCCCGATCGCCATCATCGCCGTGGGAGTGGGTTCGCTCTCGGGCAAGAAGAACATGCTCGGTCAGAACACCATTATCCAGTCCATCGGCGCCAGTTCGGGCGTGATCGTCGCCGGTGCGATCTTCACCCTGCCGGCACTTTACATTCTCGGTCTGGAGGCGCAGTTCTACCAGATCTTCCTCTCGTCGCTCTTCGGCGGCGTGCTGGGTATCGTGCTGCTGATTCCCTTCCGCCGCTACTTCGTGAAGGACATGCACGGCAAGTATCCCTTTCCCGAGGCCACCGCGACGACCGAGGTCCTGATCTCGGGCGAACAGAAGGGTAATCAGGCCAAGGTGCTCGCCGTCAGCGGACTGGTGGGTGGTCTGTATGACTTCGTGGCCGGTACGGTCGGTCTGTGGGCCGATACCATTTCGACCAGCGTGACCTCCTGGGGCCAGATGATCGCCGACAAGTTCAAGGTGGTCTTCAAGGTCAATACCGGAGCCGCCGTGCTGGGCCTGGGCTACATCGTCGGACTGAAATATGCGGCCTACATCTGTGCCGGTTCGTTTACCGTGTGGTTCGTGCTGATTCCGCTGATCAGTTATTTCGCACCGGGCATGACCCTGCCGGTGGGCGAGGGCATCACCGCCACGATCGGCGCCATGTCGCCCGAGGATCTCTTCTTCCACTACGGCCGTCCGCTGGGTATCGGCGGTATCGCCATGGCCGGCATCATCGGCATCATCAAGTCGTCGAAAATCATCCGTCAGGCTCTCGGCCTGGCCGTCAAGGAACTGGCCGGCAAGAAGGGTGTCGAGAAGGCCGAGCGCACCCAGCGCGACATCCCGATGAAGGTCATCCTCTCGGTGCTGATCGCCGTGCTCGTGGCCACGCTCTTCTTCTTCCAGTTCGGCGTGCTGCACAACTGGTTCTTTACGGTGATCGCCCTGCTGCTGGTCTTCATCATCTCGTTCCTGTTCACCACCGTGGCTGCCAACGCGATCGCCATCGTGGGCTCGAACCCCGTGTCGGGCATGACGTTGATGACGCTGATCCTCACCTCGGTCGTACTGGTAAGCGCCGGACTGAGCGGTACGAGCGGCATGACGGCCGCCATGATTATCGGCGGCGTGGTCTGCACGGCCCTCTCGATGGCGGGCGGTTTCATCACCGACCTCAAGATCGGCTACTGGATCGGCGTAACTCCGGCCAAACAGGAGAAATGGAAATTCCTCGGTGCGGCCGTGTCCGCCGCTACCGTGGCCGGCGTGATGATGCTGCTCAACGAGGCCTACGGTTTCGGTCCCGACAGCCAGCTCGCCGCTCCCCAGGCGAATGCCATGGCCGCCGTCATCAAGCCCCTTATGGAGGGAGGTGCCACGCCGTGGATGCTCTACTTTGCCGGTGCCGTCTTTGCATTGATTCTCACCATGATCGGCGTGCCCGCGCTGGCCTTTGCGCTGGGTATGTTCATTCCGCTTGATCTGAACGTGCCGCTGTTGATTGGCGGTATCATCAGCTGGTATGTCTCCACCCGCAGCAAGGACGAGGCCGTCAACAAGGCTCGCAAGGACCGCGGTACGCTGATCGCCTCGGGTATGATTGCCGGCGGTGCGCTGATGGGTGTCGTGAGTGCCATTCTGAAGTATCTCAAGGTGGACTGGATGCTGACCGACTGGAATGCTTCCGCAGGGGCTACCGTGGTGGCCGTACTGGTCTACATCGCCCTGATCGCTTATGTGATCTGGGACTCCAAACGCGCTAAACCCGAGTTGCTGGAATAGAAATATTTTTGTAAATTTGGCAGGCTAAAGCGTGTTCGTCGGCGATGGCCGTACGGACACGCTTTTTCCGTTCGGATAAACAGACATTAACAACAGAAAGATATGGAATTGCTCGAAAGATTTCTGAAATACGTCAGCTTCGATACCCAGAGCGACGAGAGCAGTACGACCTTCCCCTCGACCGAGAAGCAGAAGGTGCTGCTCAACTATTTGGCGGATGAGATGCGCGGCCTCGGCCTGACCGAGGTGGAGATGGACAGCTACGGCTACGTGATGGGAACGATTCCCGCCACGCCCGGTTGCGAGGACAAACCCGTCATCGGCTTCATCTCCCATGTCGATACGAGTCCCGACATGAGCGGCAAGGATATCAAGCCGCAGATCATCGAACACTACGACGGCAAGGATATCCGGCTGAACGAGACGGTTACCATGCGTGTGGCCGACTTCCCCGAACTGTCGTTCTTCAAGGGCCATACGCTCATCACGACCGACGGCACCACGCTGCTCGGCGCCGACGACAAGGCCGGTGTGGCCGAGATCATGACGATGGCCGAGTATCTGCTCTCCCATCCGGAGATCAAACACGGCAAGATTCGCATCGGCTTCACACCCGACGAGGAGGTGGGACGCGGCGTGGATTACTTCGACGTGGCCCGCTTCGGTGCGCAGTATGCCTACACGGTGGACGGCGGCTTCGAGGGTGAGCTGGAGTATGAGAACTTCAACGCCGCCTCGGCTCACTTTGACGTGCAGGGCAAGAATATCCACCCCGGATCGGCCAAAGACAAGATGCTCAACGCGCTGCGCGTGGTGTGCGAGATCGATGCCCTGCTGCCCGAGGCACAGCGTCCGGAGCACACCGAGGGGTATGAGGGCTTCTATCACCTGGCCAGCATCAGCGGCAGCGTGGAGAAGGCCGAGTCCTACTACATCATCCGCGATCACGACCGTGCGAAGTTCGAGCAGAAGAAGGACTTTGCCCGTCAAGTGGCCGATTTCATGAACCTGAAATACGGCGAAGGTACCGTGACGCTGACCCTCAAGGATCAGTACTACAACATGCGCGAGATGGTGGAACCCCATCCCGAACTGATTGCCCGCGCCGAGGAGGCCATGCGCAAGGCCGGTGTGGTGCCGGCCGTCAAGCCGATCCGCGGCGGTACGGACGGTGCGCGCCTCTCCTACATGGGGCTGCCCTGTCCGAACCTCTTCACGGGCGGCATGAACTTCCACGGCAAGTACGAATATGCGTCGCTGGACACGATGAAACGCGCCCTGCAGACGCTCATCAACCTGGCCGAACTGTGGGCCCGATAGCCCCGGTTCCGAACAACGCGAGACAAACCATTTTTCACTATTATTTTTAACGAACAGTAATGAAGAAGTTTTTTGTAACGGCGGCGGCTTTGTGCATGGCATTCAGTCTCGGCGCCCAGACCTCGACGCCTGCTGAGGAAAAACCGGCAAACCCGTACCAGTTTACGATGATCTATGACGTACCGGCTACCTCGATCAAGGATCAGGCCAGCAGCGGTACGTGCTGGAGCTTTGCCAGCTGCGCCTTCCTGGAGAGCGAACTGCTGCGCATGGGCAAGGGTGACTACGATCTGTCGGAAATGTGGATTGCCCGTCACGCATATCTGGAGAAAGCCAAGAAATATGCCCGCATGCACGGCAAGGCCGAGTATTCGCAGGGCGGCGCCACCCACGACGTGATGAACATGATCCGCCTCTACGGCATCGTGCCCGAGGAGGTTTACACCGGTCTGCAGTACGGCACCGACAAACACCTGCACAGCGAGGTGGAGGCCGTCCTGAAGGGCTACATGAAGGGTGTGATTTCCAACGCCAACGGCAAACTGACGCCCGTATGGGCCGATGGTCTGAACGGCATTCTGGACGCTTACTTCGGCGAGGTGCCCGAGACGTTCGTCTATAACGGCAAGGAGTACACGCCCCAGAGCTTCGCCGAGGAGCTGGGCTTGAACATGGATGACTATGTTTCGTTCACGTCGTTCACCCACCATCCCTTCTATACGCAGTTCGCCATGGAGGTACCCGACAACTGGGCCTGGGGGTTGTCGTGGAACGTGCCGATGGACGAGCTGATGCGCATCATTGACAACGCTCTGGAGAACGGCTATACGGTAGACTGGGCTTCCGACGTGAGCGAGCCCGGCTTCCAGTACTCGAAAGGTTTTGCCGTGATTCCCAGCGCCACCAGCGAGACGATGAAGGATTCCGAGTGGGCCAAATGGGAGTCGCTCTCGCCCCGCAGCCAGAGCTCGATGATCGCCAAGGCCACCGAGCCGCTCGACGAGGTGACCGTAACGCAGGAGATGCGCCAGGAGGCTTTCGACAACTACCAGACGACCGACGACCACGGCATGCTGATTACCGGCATGGCCAAGGATCAGAACGGCAAGATCTTCTACAAGGTGAAGAACTCGTGGGACGTGTCGAACCTGTATGACGGCTACTTCTACGCATCCAAACCCTTCGTAGAGTACAAGACGCTCAACATCCTCGTTCACAAGAACGCCGTGCCGAAGGATCTGCGCAAGAAACTCGGCATCAAATAGCAATCGGTTGACATGCTTGGTCGGGCCGCTTTCCCTGCGAAGGCGGCCCGATCTGTGTTTGGCAGGGAGCGGTGCGAAGCCGTGGCCCGCAGGAGCAGCGAAGGGGCACGGTTGCTGCGGTGGTTGTGTGGTTGTGTGGTTGTGTGGTTGTGTGGTTGTGTGGAGCGTAAGGGGCGGTCGTTAGCAGTCGGGGGGCGGCAACCGGCAGGGCAGACCGGGCGATGGAAGAGGAGACTGGTGCGCAGGATGGAGCGGCAGGAAAAGGGTGGGCCGTGCAACGGGCCTGGCGGCGGATGGGCGGAACGAGGCGCAAGGGCATGATGCGGCGGAAACAGGGTAGCGTAGAACTGTCGTGCACGGAGCAGGGGGTGCCTGTGCAGCGACAAACACGCGAAGCGGACGAAGGTGGCGCGGCGGGCGGTCCGGAACGAGTCGGGATGCCCGGATGGCGGCCTGCAGACGTGTTGCGGACAAAGTGCCCGGGCCGGATGGATGGGGTGGCGGTTCGTCGGCGCGGCCGGTTGGCGGTGGAGAAGACCGGGAAAACCGTAAAGTAACGGAATTGTAGCAAGATTGTGGCCGGAAATGTTGCGATTTCCGAAAAGAATCGTTTGTTTTGTATCGGGTTTCGGAAAAATCCGATCGAGCTACTTTGTACTTTTTTGATGAAAGTAACTCGGCCGGATTGTTTTTTCGGGGACCTGTAAACTTTACTGGGATGAAAAACAAGTATATCGACCTGATCGAACAGACGTTCGACTTTCCGCAGGATGAGTTCACGGTGGAGGATAACGAACTCTATTTTCACGGCGTGCCGCTGATGGACATCATCAAGCAGTACGGCACACCGCTGAAGATCTCCTATCTGCCGAAAATTTCTTCGCAGATCAACCGGGCCAAGCGGATGTTCAACGTGGCGATGGCCAAGGTCGATTACAAGGGATCGTACAACTATTGCTACTGTACGAAGAGTTCCCACTTCTCGTTCATTCTCGAGGAGGCGCTCAAGAATGACATCAACCTCGAAACCTCGTCGGCCTACGACATCCATATCATCAAGGCGCTCTACGACAGCGGGTTGATTAACAAGGATATCTTCATTATCTGCAACGGATACAAGCGTCCCCAGTATGTGGAAAACATCGCCGCGCTCATCAACGACGGTTTCTCGAACATGATTCCCGTGCTGGACAACAAGCAGGAGCTCGATCTGCTGGACATCGTCGAGCGTCCCTGCCAGATCGGCATCCGCATCGCCACGGAGGAGGAACCCCGCTTCGATTTCTATACTTCGCGACTGGGTATCCGCTACAACGATGTGATACCTTTCTATAAGGAGAAGATCCGCGGCAACCGGAAGGTGAGCCTCAAGATGCTTCACTTCTTCATCAATACGGGCATCAAGGATACGGCCTACTACTGGAACGAACTGCACAAGTGTATCCAGATCTACTGCGATCTGAAGAAGCTGGCTCCCGAACTCGATTCGCTTAACATCGGCGGCGGATTCCCGATCAAGAACTCGCTGGCCTTCGACTACGACTACGAATACATGACCGAGGAGATCGTGGCACAGGTCAAGAACATGTGCAACGCCAACGGGGTGGAAGAGCCCAATCTCTTCACCGAGTTCGGTTCCTTCACGGTGGGCGAGAGCGGTGCGGCCCTCTTCTCGATCATCAACCAGAAGCAGCAGAACGACCGCGAGAGCTGGTACATGATCGACAGTTCGTTCATGACGACGCTGCCGGACATCTGGGGTATCAACCAGCGTTACCCGCTGCTGGCCATCAACAACTGGGACAAGGAGTACCAGCGGGTGTTCCTCGGCGGCCTCACGTGCGACAGCCAGGACTATTACAGCGGCGAGGCCCACTCCAATGCGGTCTTCCTGCCGAAACTGACGCCCGGCGAGACGCAGTACATCGGTTTCTTCCATACGGGCGCCTACCAGGAGTCGCTGGGCGGCTTCGGCGGCATTCAGCACTGTCTGATCCCCGCCCCGAAACACATTATCATTGACCGCGACAAGAGTGACAACGAATACTACACCCGTCTCTTCGCCAAGGAGCAGAGCTACCGCTCGATGATGCGCATCCTCGGCTACTGATCCGGGACGGACGATATACTACGCAGCGCAGGCACGCTTCCCAATAGGGAGGCGTGCCTGTTGTTTTGCTAACGTCCGCGAACCGTTGCGTCGGCCGGCACAGGGTCGGGCGATGGATGCAGCGGGGCAAATCGGAGGCGCAGCACAAAGGCTATCTGTTCGGCCATGCGGCGGATGATGCCTTCAGCCCGGTTCCGCATTCCTTCAGCAACTCGACGATGCGGTGCCATTGAACCGGAGTGATCCACGGACAGCCGGGATAGGCGAACTGTATGATGTTGGCGGTCCGTACCGCATCGAGCAGGGACGAGAAATCTTTCTCCAGCGTACGGGTGCGTGTCGCCGTTTCGACAATGGTAAAGTGATCTTTCATGAAGAGTTTCTGCAGGTCGCTGTGCCGGGTGATGCCGTATTGCCTACGCGGGCTTCCGTTGATGACGGTAACGTCTGTGTTTATTTGAACTCCGAACGATCATCAGGGGGAAAGCTCCGGGCGATATTCGGCGCATGGTGGATAATGCCCCTCAAGATAGGGCCGTCTGCCCGAGGCTTTGCTGCAGGACGCTGTCGGGGGTGTGCAGTCAATTCGGAAACGGGTCGGATCGCTCCGCAATCGTTTGGCCGTCCGCCAGGTGCATCTCCGTCGTAGGCGGCCGCAAAGCGCTGTGGTAGCCGTTGTTTCGAATCCGTGGAATCGGATTCCGCATGCGGGGGCTAATTTGCACCCCGGCGAATGGCTCCGCGGCATGTGGAGTCCCGGATCCGTGCCCCGTTGTTTTGCGCGGTACGGCATGCGGACGGCTACGTCTCTGCGTGCCCGGGGTGCGACATCGGAGCCGGTAAGGTGTGCGGTGACCGGGAACAAGCTCGTGCTCGGCTATGCCTGCTGGCCATTCGTCCTGGTAAACCTTTTCGGTTGGCGTACGCTGTCGTCGGCCGCTGGGACATTATCCTTTAATTTTTACAACCATGAACAGAAAAACCATCATTATCGCGGCGGCCGTCATCGTGGCCGTCGCGCTGGGCGTGCTCTACGTCAAGTTCACGCCCGTG
>DHCMC07803__coassemble_835_pt1 | contig 25746 bp, 25 predicted proteins | sample DHCMC07803__metabat2_low_PE_023 | metagenome-assembled genome bin DHCMC07803
CAACCTTGCCAAGGTTGGGGTCGCGAGTTCGAGTCTCGTTTTCCGCTCACAAGGCAGTCAGCAATGACTGCCTTTTTTGTTTCCGGCTCGGAAGGGAGTCAGAGGCCATAAAAAACGCCTGCCGTTTCTACGGCAGGCGTTTTTGTGGGGACGACAGTAGCCGGTTACTTCTTCGGCTGGGCGGCCAGCAGTTTCCATACGCCGGCACTCAGCGCGGCGCCGACAAACGGGGCTACGATGAAGAGCCACAGCTGCGACAGGGCCTGCCCCCCTTCGAACAGCGCCGGGCCGATCGAACGGGCCGGATTGACCGAAGTGCCCGTGATCGGAATGCAGACGATGTGGACCAGCACCAGCGTCAGACCGATGGCCAGACCGGCCAGATTGCCCGCACCGCGTTTGGGGTCCGTGGCTCCCAGCACAACCAGTACGAAAATGCAGGTAAAGACCGCTTCGGCAATGAAGGCCTGCAGCATGGTGCCTTCGGGGAAGCTGTTGGCACCCGTAGTCGTAGGTCCGCCGTGCAGGCCGGTCGATACAAGGGCGTAGAGAATGGCCGAACCGATGATGGCGCCGATGACCTGGAAAATCATGTAGCCGACGGCCTCTTTGCCGGACATGCGGCCCGAGAGATAGACGCCGAGGGTGATGGCCGGGTTGATGTGGCAACCGGAGATGTTGCCGATGGTGTAGGCCATCGCCACAACGGAGAGGCCGAAGGCCAGGGCGACACCGATGGTGCCGACTCCGGCGCCTACCGTACCGGTGACGCTGCCGGCGAAGACGGCGCTGCCGCAACCCATCAGGACGAGAACCATCGTCCCGATCATTTCTGCAAGGTACTTTTTCATGTTCATACAGTTAGTTGAAGTTAGTTGAAGTGAATGAGGTATACTTAACTCTTTAAAATTAACCATAAAAAACGGAACAAACAAATTCCCGGGATAAATCCCGGATGTGAGCAGGGGGGAATACGCATATGGAGGAGGCACAGGAACTGCCTTGCGGAACGAGGACGGGTGGGAGCGTGTCCGGTCCTGCCGGGGGTGCAATCGGATCGTCCGGTGGCAGGTTGAGTGTACTGTTCGACGGTCGAACGGCAGAAGTCCGGGGGTGCCGGCAGGAACAGGTATGGAACCGAATAGCCTCCGTTCATGCCGGTATGCCGGTTGTTGGCAGCCATGAAACGACAGCAGGGGCCGGTTCGAGTAGGCAAGGAAAGCGAGAAAAGGCTCCACCTGCACGAACTGTTGGCTGTCGTAACAAAATCTTCATCGAATCGACACGAATGCGTTGCGTTGCGCCGCTTTTTTTGTCGCCGAAAATCATAGTGAACATGAAACATCTTTTGCCCGTATGCTTTTGTCTGGCGCTGAGTTTGACGGCCAACGGCCAAACGCGCAAAGAGACGGCCTACGATGACGGATCGAAAAAATGGCCGGCCAAAGCCTATTTTCAGGGCGGCAAACTCCATTTCAAATCCGCCAACGACAAATTCCATCTTTGGTTCGACAACCGCATCTATATTGACGGTGCCTATTACGATCCCACGACGGACGTCAGCACGCTGCAGTCGAAACCCAACAAGGATCTCGAAACGGACGACGGCCAGTTCCGGTTTGACAATGGCTTCGTCATCCGGCGCGCCCGGTTTGCCGTCAAGGCGACGCTCTATGAGCGCTGGTTCGCCGAGCTGGATCTCGATTTTGCCTACAACGAGGTGGAGATCAAGGATATGTTTCTCGGTTATCAGTTCAACGACCGCTTTTCGATCAAGGCAGGAAACTTCAAGGAGCCCATGTCGATGGAACGCATGACCTCGTCGAAATACCTAACCTCCATGGAGCGCCCCATGGTGATCGACATGTTTGCCGGCGGCCGTCGCCTTGGTGTGGCCGCAACCGGGTGGGGTAAGCATTGGTGGGCCTCGGCCGGCCTGTTCGGTCGCGAGGTGGACATCATCCAGAAGGAGAAAAACCGGGGCAGTGACGGCTACGGTGTATCCGGGCGCGTGGCCTGGTCGCCCATTCTGCGCGACGACTGGACCCTCCATATCGGTGGATATGCCTCCTGGCGCCGCCCCGATGCTACCGGTACCCGGGACCGGATGGTCGAGTTCCGGACCTTCCCCGAAAGCCGCGTCGATCGCCGGCGGTTCGTGCGGGCCGAAATTGAGAATGTCAACAACTATGCGGTGCTCGGCCTCGAACTGGCCGCCCGGTGGAACAAGCTGCTCCTGTACGGTGAGTATGTCTATACGACCCTGTCGCGGTATGGCTATGAGAACGGCAGCAGGGTGCCCCTCAAAAACGCCGTATTCAACGGCTGGTATGTGACCGCTTCCTACATGATCCTCGGCCAAAACCGGCAGTATGCGCCCGAGGATGCCGAATTCGGCCCTATGAATGTCCGGAAGAAGGGTGGAAACCTCGAGTTGGCAGCCCGCGTAAGCACCGTGAACCTCAATGATTTCAATGATCCGACTGCCTATATCACCGGCGGCAAGGCCATCAACTACAGCGCATCGCTCAACTGGTATCCCGTGCGGAACGTTCTGGTCGGACTGAACTACACCTTTGTGGACAACGACAAGTATGCCGATGACAAGGGGCATATTACCTGCAACGGCAGGCCGCTCAGCCAGAGTCTGCGGAATGGGTTGGACTTCAGTGTCTTCCAGATGCGGCTGATGGTTTCGTTCTAAGTGAAAATTTTTCCAAAACACATAGCATCATGAAAATTGCAAATTGGTTTATGGCCCTGACGGCTGTCGCCATGCTGGGCGTGGGCTGCAAAACCGACAAGGAACCGGTGATTCCCCCGGTGTCGGACGGTGACTATACCGGTGTCGTACTGAATGAAATCTGTGGCGGTGCGGCCGACAACAAGGATGACGACTGGGTAGAAATTTACAATATGTCGGATGTCACCGTCGATCTGACCGGCGTTCAGCTGATGAAGATCGACGAAGACAATCTTTCCGAAATCCTGTGCACCCTGTTGACCGGTACGCAGATTGCTCCCCGCGGCTATCTGGTGGTTTCCAAGCAGAGCGGCGCTTTCTCGGCCGGTATTTCCAATTCCAAGAAGGTGTCGATCGTGCTGATCACGCCCTCGGGCGAGAATGAAATCGACCGTTTCGATCGCGATGCGGCCGTCGGCGAGGGACAGAGCCACGAACTGGGCGGAAGTTATGCCCGCATTCCCGACGGCACGGGGGCGTGGACGATTGTGGCCCGGAGTACGCAGGGTGCTGCCAACAGCAATGAAGCGCCTCAGCCCGACGACACCGACTATTCGGGTCTGGTGCTCAATGAAGTGTGCGGCGGTGCGGTTGACAATGACGAGGACGACTGGATCGAACTCTACAACAACGGTACGGAAACCCTGGATCTGGCCGGTGTGAAGATTCTCAAGACCGATGAGGAGGGGGTTACGGAAACCATCGCCACGCTGCCCGAAGGAACGACGGTCGAGGCCGGCGGTTACCGCGTGTTCGGCAAACTTGACGGTCAGCTGTCCAAAAAGATTTCCAACTCCAAACAGGTGGTCATTGCCGTGATGACGCCGGCCGGTGAGCCGATCGACGCTTTTGACCGTGACGCGGAGGTGGGCACCGATCAGGGGCATGAACTGGGCGGAAGCTATGCCCGCATTCCCGATGTGACGGGCGGCTGGGCCGTTGTGGCACAGAGCACCCGCGGTGCGGCCAATACGGACGCGACGGTCGATCCCGATCCGACTCCTTCCTCGCCCTATGAGGGTTTGGCTCTCAACGAACTGAACGGCAACGACAAGTTCATCGAACTGTACAACGGGTCCGCGAGCGACATGGATATTTCGGGTGTGCAGCTGCGCAAGGATGACGAGGAGATCATCTATGTGGCTCCGCAGGGGACGACGATTCCGGCCGGCAGTTTCCTGTCGCTGGCAGGCAATGCCGAGGATTATGCGGACGGCTTCACCAGCGGTCTGTCGGCCGACAAGTCGGTGATGATCCAGCTGCTCGATCCGGAGGGCGTGCAACTCGATGTGTTCAAGAACCTGAGTGCTTCGCAGGGCGAAGTCTGGGGAGAGGATGACGGCCTGTACAACGGTAAGAAGCCCGAAAAGGTGTCGTTCGGCCGTTTCCCCGATGGCGTGGGCGACTGGTATCTGACGGCTCCGACCTCCGGGGCGGCGAACGGTGAAGGAACGGAAAAGATCGAGTGGTAATGAAACGGTTGTTGCTGACGCTGACCGTGATCCTGTTGGGCTTGCCGATGGTGCATGCCCAACAGATCCGTTTTGTATTCATGTCCGATCCGCACTATGGCCTGGAGCGCGAGTTCCGGGGACGGGAGGCTCGGGCCGAAGAGGTGAACCGGGTGATGGCCGGCGCAGTAGCTGCTCTGCCCGGCGAACGGCTGCCCGACGACGGGGGTGTCGGGGCGGGCGAGGCGATCGGGCCGCTCGACTTTGTCGTGTGCGGTGGCGACATAGCCAATCGTATGGAAGACGGCGTGCAGCCGGCTGCGGAGTCGTGGCGGGAGTTTGCCGCCACCTGGCTGGCGCCCGACATGCCCCGCGTGTGGATGCTGGCGGGCAACCACGACCTGTCGAATGCTATCGGCTATGTACGGCCCATGACGCCCGAACGGGATGCAACCTGTGCCGCAGAGATCTTCAACCGCACCATGCATCCCGATACGCTGCGCACGGCCGCCACGTTCGATTATGCGACCGACAAGGTCCACTATGTGGTGGATGTGTCGGGCGTCCGGTTCGTTTTTGCCGGCATGTGGCCCGATACGCCCACGCGGCGCTGGCTGGATGAAGCACTGGCCGGCAGCGATCGTCCCTGCCTGCTCTTCACCCATTCGGAGCCGGATGCCGAGGCCAAACAGTTCATCAACCCCTACGGCGACCACTCGATCAACGCTACGGACCGTTTCGAAAACTTGATCTGCGATACCTGCAGCGTGGCTCGCGGTGGAACGCCCCGCAGGGAGTATGGTCAGCTGGCTGCTTTTCTGGCCGGGCATCCGACGATCGTCGCCTGGTTTCACGGCAATACCAACTACAACGAATTCTATACCTGGGAGGGGCCGGATCACAAGGTGGCGGTGCCCGTTTTCCGGGTCGATTCCTCCATGAAGGGCGAAATATCCGGTACGGACGAGTCCATGCTCTCCTTCCAGGTGGTGTGCATCGACGTTGCCACCCGCCGGATGACGGTGCGCGAATATTTCTGGAACCGCACACCGGGCGAGTGGGGAGCATCCGCCACCGTGACGTTATAGACGGAGGAAAGTGCAGTCAGGGGACAGAAGGCGTGGCGTTCTGCCCCCTGATTGGTGTGGGACGCGTCTTGATCCGTTGCGGCGGGGGGGCGGAACCTGTAAAATAATCCTATCTTTGTTAGGTAAACTCCTCAGTATTTATGGTTACCGGCAATTTCAACTCTTTGGCCTTTTTCCGTGCCTACTACCACATTCCAGCCAGCCGGAAGCTGGCCTGGGCGCTGATCGTCGAACAGGCGCAGGGGCTCCAGAAGGTGCGCCTCGGCGTGGTCTTCTGTCAGCAGCCGCATGTATATATCGACGTGGCCATGCGTCGGTTCTTTACGGAAGCAACCATCGGCAACGGCATGCTGTCCCGCAGGGTGTTTCCGGCCCGGCGCATCGCGCGGCAGGACGAGTATCTCTACGTGACCGACAACGGACTCTCCGCCGCCTTCTCCAAATCCTATATCCGGGATATCTATTTTACCGCGGTCTATTCACCCGAACTGATGCGTCAGGTGCTCTATTGACCGGCGTGCACGATCTCGGCCGCCCCGGAGTGTGTCCTGCACGCCGGGGCGGCTTGTTTTGTGAGAAGCGTGGGGGAGTGAACGCGTCTGGCGTGATGTTGTGCGGTGAATAGTTTGAAATCAAACTATTTTCAAGTATCTTTGCGGCCCGATTACAGTATCTAGACCCGTTATGACCTGTTCCGTTCCCGAATTGTTTCATCAGATTCTGAAAGTGAGGGCCGCTTTCCGGTCCGCCATGGCCAAGAGCCTGAAGGCGCACGACATTGACTTGTCGTTCGAGATGCTGCAGATTCTGCACAAGCTCCGGCAGCGGCAGGGGGTGACCCAGCAGGCACTGGCCGTCAGTACGGTGCGGGACAAGGCCAGCCTGACCAGTCTGCTTAACAACATGGAGCAGCGGGGACTGGTGGAGCGGCGCACGCTGGCCGAGGATGGGCGCAGCAAACTGATTTTTTGAGCCGGCAGGGTGAGGAGCTGGCCCGGCAGGTACAGCCGCTGGTGGATGAGGTGTACGGCTATGCCGAGGCAAAGGTGAATGGAGAGGCCGTGGCAGCTGCCATCGCCGTATTGGAGGAGGTGTATGAGACGTTGGAGCGCTATTAGTCTGGGCCTGTTGCTGGGACTCTGTACGTCCGGAGCGGTCCAGGCGCAGCCGGCGGACACCATTCGGCTGACCGTCGAGCAGCTCTTCGACCGGGGCACCTCCTGCAACCTGCAGCTGCAGGCCGACCTGCTCAAGGAGCGCATGGCCGAGGAGCGTCGCAAGGATGCCCGCAAGCAGGCCTATCCGGATGTGGAAGTCGAACTGGCCGGCGGCGTGATCGGGCAGCCGGTGGTTTTCCTCCACGGCTTGACCGATCCGACCTATCCGGAGACGCCGGACTGGTCGCAGGATTACGGCATCGTGTTCCGGCAGCCCATCTACAAGTCCGGCAAGATTACGCTCGGCATCCAGAAGGCCGAACTGGAGCGGCAGATCGCCGTGCTGGAAACGGCCGAGGATGATGCCTCGGTCAAACTGGGGCTGTTGCAGCAGTATCTGAACCTTTTTTGCCTCTACAAACAGCAGGAGCTGCTGTCCTACAAGATCCGGGAGTCGGAACGGCGGCTGATCGACATCCGGCAGATGAAGCGCGAGGGGCTTATCACCAACAACGACGTGCTGCGCAGCGAGCTGCAGCTGACCGACGACCAGCTGGCGCTCACGGAGGTGAACGACGGCATTCTGCTGGTCTCCCAGCAGCTGGCCATTCTGCTGGCGCTGGACGAGGAGGCGGTCATCCGTCCCGACGAACAGTTTCTCGACCATGTGGTGCCGGAGGTGGAGGACTACGAACGGTATGTGTCGGCCGCCTATGCTGCCAATCCCGCCATGCAGGTGCTCGGCAAACGGATCGAACTTTCGCGCAACAACATCCGGTATGTCCGCTCGGATAATCTGCCTTCGCTCTATCTGGAGGGCGGCAACACCTTTGCCCGGCCGATTACGCGCACGATGGTGGACCTGTACAACAATGCGTGGCGGATCGGCCTGACGCTGAACATTCCCGTGTCGGCCTTCTACAAGAACCGGCACCGGCGGGCCGAGGCCGAGCAGCAGCTCCGGCTGGCGATCAACCAGGAGGAGCAGGGGCGGCAGCAGATCCGCATGCAGATCCGGACCGCCTTTCTGAAACACAAGGAGGCGCTCGAGCGGGCCGCCCGCATGAAACTCTCCATCGAACAGGCGCGGGAGAACTACCGCATCATGGAGAACCGCTACATGAACCAGCTGGTGATTCTGACCGACCTGCTGGATGCCAGTTCGCTCTACATGAATGCCGAGCTGCAGGCCATCACGGCCCGGACACAGGTCATCTATACCTACTACGAATTGCAGAAGATCTGCGGAAATCTTTAGGAAGAACTCGCTATGGCAAGAACGCATAACAAACGATACATCGCGCTGAAACGGCAACGCAACCGGAACATCATCCTCAATACCGTGTGTGCGGTGTTCTTTCTGGCCGGTGCGCTTTGGTTCGCCCGCTTTTTCCTGAACCATCTGCGCTACGAAATGACCAACAACGCCTACGTCGATCAGTACATCGTACCGGTCAATATCCGGGTGTCGGGGTTCATTCGCGAGATCTGTTTCTCGGAACACCAGTATGTCCACCGGGGCGACACGCTGCTGGTGTTGGATGACCGGGAGTACAAGATTCGCCTGCAGGAGGCCGTGGCCGCGCTGATGGATGCCGAGAATACGAAGGAGGTGCTCCATTCGGTGGTCAATACGGCGCGGATCAACGTGGCCGTGCAGGACGCCAACATGGCGGAGGCCCAGGCCCAGCTTTGGCAGACGGAGCAAGACTACCACCGCTACGAGCGGCTGCTGGCTGACGAGGCGGTTTCTCGGCAGCAGTTCGAGCAGATGAAGGCCTCCTACGATGCCTCGCAGGCGCGTTTCGAGGCGCTGAAGCAGCAGCGTGAGACGGCCCGCTCGCAGAGCGACGAGGCGGCCAAGCGGGCGGCGGGTGCCGATGCGACCATTCTGCATTGCGAGGCCGAACGGGACATGGCCGAACTGAATCTCTCCTACACGGTGGTGACCGCCCCTTTCGACGGATATATGGGGCGGCGTTCGCTCGAGGAGGGACAGTACATCCAGGCGGGGCAGAGCATCTCCTATCTGGTGCGCGAGAATCAGAAATGGATTACGGCCAACTACAAGGAGACCCAGATCGGAAACATCTACCTCGGACAGAAAGTAAGAATCAAGGTGGATGCCTACAAGGACAAGAAAATCATGGGGATCGTGACGGCCATCTCGGAGGCGACCGGATCGAAATACGCCCTGATTCCGACGGACAATTCGGCCGGCAACTTCGTGAAGATCCAGCAGCGCATTCCGGTGCGGATCGACCTGGTGGATGTGGAAAAGGAGGATCTCGACCTGCTCCGGGCCGGCATGATGGTTGAGGTGGCGGCGATCAAGCGATGAAACGGTACGTGCTGAATGTCCCGGTCCGGCCGTGGGTGCCGCAGTGGGTGGCGCTGGGGATGATGTTTCTCATCCTGCTCTCCGTACTGATGATCAACGGTGCCTATGTGGGCAGCAGTATTGATGTGTCCGGAGCGCTGGGCACCACCCGCGAGGATATCATGATGGCCTACTATGCCTGCTCGGTCGGTATGGTGGTGGCCAATCCATTTGTGCAGAAAATCAGGCAGATGCTGACATCCAAATCGCTGCTGCTGGCCGATATGGGGGCGCAGGTGGTTCTGGCACTGATCTGTGCACGGACCGATGCCGTGGAGATCATCATTCTGTGCAGTTTCCTGATCGGCGTGCTCAAAACGTTTCTGTTGCTGGAGTTCATCATTCTGATGACCCCGTTCTTCAGTCCGGGCAACGTGCGCAGCGAATGTTACTCGTGGTTCTATCCGATCGTGTTCGGAGGCGGCCAGCTGTCGGTACCGCTGACGGCCTGGCTGGCCAATACCTACCATTGGCAGTATACCTACTATTTTGTCATCGTCCTGTTGCTGCTGACCATGGCCTGCGTGGTTGTCTTCTTCCACAACGGCCGGTTACCGCGCATGACCGTGCTGCGGGAAATCAACTACCGGAGCCCCTTTCTGCTCAGCGTGGCTTTTCTGATGATCGTCTATGTGGGTACCTACGGAAAGAATGCCGACTGGTTTGCCAACCGCTACATCACGCTGTTTGCGGTGCTCGGTGCGGTGACGCTGCTGCTGTTCATCGTCAGTCAGCGCTATGCACGCCATCCGTATGTCAGTTTCCAGCCCTTCCGCCATATCAATTCGGTGGTGGGGTATCTGTTCACGTTTCTCTGCCTTTTTCTCAACAGCGACACCACGCTTGTCAACAGTTATGTGCAAAACATTCTGAATGTGGATAATGTGCATGCCAATCTCCTGGGATTGTTTACCATTCCGGGGTATGTGATTGCCGGCGTGATTGCCTTCTGGTGGTTTCGCTGGCAGCGGTGGCGCTTCCGCTATCTGATTGCGGCCGCCACGGGGCTGTTTGCCTGCTATTTCGCCTCCCTGTACTGGGGTATCGGACCCGACAGCCGCTATGAGGCCCTGTTCCTGCCCATGATTGTCAAGGGGATGGGAATGATGCTTTGCGTGATTGCCTTCGGCGTCTACACGGCCGAAAAACTGGATGCCCGCTACCTGGTCTCCAACACCTTCTTCATGATTTCCGTGCGGTCGTTGCTGACGCCGGTGTTTGCCTATTCGTTCTGCAACAACATGCTCTATCAGGTGCAGCAGCGGAGCATGGGGCGGCTGGTCGAACACCTGACGCTGACCGATCCCCAGGCCGTGCAGCGTTATGCCGAACTGATGCAGGGCGGCATGGGGCAGGGTTATCAACAGGCGGTGCAGATGGCCAACAGCAACCTGTATGCGCTGCTCCAGACCCAGGGACTGCTGTTGAGCCTGAAGATTCTGTTTGGCTATCTGCTGCTGGCGGCCGTGGTGCTGGCAGTGGCTTCGGCCCTGATTCCGTTCCACCAGACCGTTCGGGTGCCTGTGGTGCGCGCCGGAACCGACATGGCGTGAGCGGGGATGGTCGGCTGCGGCAAAAATCGCGGAGCGGATACTGGCCCGCTGTCCGGAATGTATTATCTTTGCATTCGGCCGAACGATCGGTCAGCAAAACACATTTACCTAATTTTATCTACATGAAAAAAACGCTCTCTTTGGCGGCGATGCTGGCCCTGGCGTGCGGTTTCGCAGCCGAGGCACAGACGATCTCGGACGCCGATATCAGGCAAATGCGTGACAGTTTCCAGCGGGACAATGCGACCGTCGCAGCGCAGAATGCGCTGACCTCCACGGCCAACATCCAGTCGCTGGTGCGCAACCACGAGCTGGATGGCAAGATTGACCACTACTTCAAATACCGTGTGGACGTGCAGGGCAGCATCACCGATCAGAAACAGTCGGGCCGCTGCTGGATGTTCACCTCGATGAACGTGCTGCGTCCGGCCGTGATGAAACGCTACGGCCTGGCCGACTTTGACTTTTCGCACAGCTATCTTTATTTCTGGGATATTCTGGAGAAGTCAAACCTCTTCCTGGAGAATGTGATCGCCACCGCTTCGCGCGACATGGACGACCGGGAGGTGGCCCGCTATTTCTCCGCGCCGGTGGATGACGGCGGCGTATGGAACCTCTACTACAATCTGGGCATCAAATACGGTGTGGTGCCTGCTACGGTCATGCCCGAGACGCCCCATTCCGAAAATACGGCCCAGATGATGGCCCTCATCAAGGAGAAACTCCGCCGGGAGGGCTATGCGCTCCGTCAGGCGGTCAATGCCGCCAAAGGCAAGCGGACAAAGGCTGTGGAGCAGCAGAAGGCTGCCGCGCTGAACGACATCTACCGCATGCTGGCGCTGTGTCTGGGCGAGCCGCCGGTCGAGTTCGAGTGGCGCTACCGCACGCAGGACGGCGAAGTGGTCTCCAAACACTACACACCGCAGGAGTTCTACGCCGAGATTACGCCGGATGACTATTCGCCGGAGAATTACGTCATGATCATGAACGACCCCACGCGCGAATATTACAAACTGTACGAGATTGCCAACTACCGCAATACGGTCGAAGGAGTGAACTGGGTGTATCTCAACCTGCCGAACGAGGTGATCAAACAGGCTGCGTTGGCCTCCATCAAGCATAACGAGGCCATGTATGCCTCCTGCGACGTGAACAAGTATCTGGATCGTGTGGCAGGTCTGATGGATCCGTCGCTGTACGACTACGAGGCGCTGTTCGGTGTGGAGCTGTCGATGGACAAGAAGGCCCGCATCCTGACCCGTCAGAGCGGCTCGAGCCATGCCATGACGCTGATCGGCGTCGATACCGACGAGAACGACGTGCCGGTCAAGTGGGAGTTTGAGAACAGCTGGGGCCCGCAGTACGGCAACCACGGCTATCTGACCTTCACGGATGACTGGTTCGACGAGTACATGTTCCGACTGGTGGTGCACAAGAAATACTTGGATCAGAAGTCCGTCGAGGCGCTCGACCAGGAGCCGGTTCAGCTGCCCGTGTGGGACTACATGTTCTGATCCGCCGCCGCGGACAGCATGCAAAAACGGGACAAGGCCGCAAGGCTTTGTCCCGTTCTTTGTTGTAGCTGTTGTATGTGCCCGTCCGGTGTTTTTGGGGGCGGCGGGGATCAGAAGTAGTCCGAGAAATAGGGCTGTCCGTCGGGAATGATCTCCTCCAGCAGGCGCAGTGTGCGGCGGTCGGTCCGGATGCGTTCGATCTTGGCCAGGTAGGTGGGGCGTTTGTACCCCATCAGCATGGTGGTGAGGGTCTGGATGTCCAGTTCGACCGACTTGCCGACCGGTTCGGCGGAGACGGCAATGCCGTTCGGGGCGTTCTTGTCGGCCGTGATGCCGAATACGCCGTTGTTCCAGTGGGCCATCGGATCGGTGATGACAAAGTGGAACGGGCGGATGGTCCCTTCGAAGGGGTAGGCCTGCAGGAAACGTTCCACATCGACGATGCGTGCCATGAAGTAGGGTTCGATGGTCTCCTTGATCTGGCTCTCGTCGAGCAGAAAGGCCAGCGGTTCGCTCGTATAGATGTCGCCGCGCACGGCGTCAATCATCGAATAGTGGGCCCGGATGAAGTTCCACAACCCCTTGCGAGCCTCCTGGGTGAGATAGACCATCTCGCGGATGTGGAAGATGTCGTCCTCCACCCAGTAGAGCAGGAAGCCCTGCGGAACGTTTCTGGCATCGTGGTAGATGGCGGCGATCCGTTCGTCCTCGTTTTCCCAGCGCCAGTATTCCACCCATTCGAAATCGTTGCGGATCAGGGCACCGTGTGTGGTGCGGGCGAAGCGGTCGTAGATTTCGCGTACGACGGGATTTCCTACCGTAGTGCGTTCCACGTGGCCCGGCACGTCGATGGCCTGCGGAATTTCCGTGTCCTTCAGCTCGAAGGTGATGTGGTCCGACATGATCTCCCAACCCTTGCGGCGGTAGTAGGGAATGGAGTAGGGGTAGAGGTAGGAGATGTACTGGCCGGCCTTGCGCATCTTTTCGAGCGCGCGGCGGATCAGGTCGTTCATCAGCCCCATGCCCGCAAATTCGGGATAGGTGCCCACGCCCGTGACGCCGCCCATCTTGAAGATGCAGTTGTGGATGTTCACCTCACAAGGGTAGATGCAGATTTGCGACACCAGCTGGTCTTCGGGCGTAAACCAGCCGAATACCTCGGCTTCCTGCAGAACGGGCCGCTTGGAGCGTTTCAGTTCGCCGTCTTCGTAGCCGCTCTCCTCCAGTTCGCGGTCGGTGACCTGGAAGACGTAGCGCAACAGCTCATTGTATTGGTCGAGGTATTTCAGCCCGACGGGTTTGACCCGGAGCGAATCTTTTATCTTGTGATCGGACATGACACGATGCTTTGAGGAAAGCAAAGGTACGGAAAATAGCGCAAAGGTAGGCGGCCCGCAGGGGGACGATGCGGAGAAATTGCGGACGATGGGGTTGTAACGTGTGGTGCGGGCGGCCGAGACGGTCGGGTATACCGAAAAAAGACGGTCGCCGGCGTGATGGGGCGACCGTCAAGAGACGTGTGGGCGGCACGGACTACCGGTCGGCCAGCAGCTCCTGCCACTCCGGATGGCGGTTCACATAGGCGACCGCAAAACTGCATTGCGGAACGATCCGCCGGCCGTCGGCACGCAGGGCAGCCAGCGTTCGGGCCAGGAGCTGGCTGCCGATGCCCTGACCTTCGTGGCGCGGGGGGACCTCCGTGTGGGTGAGGATGACGGCGCCGTCGGCGCGCACGACGTAGCAGGCCAGTGCGGTGGTGCCGTCCAGCAGGTCGAGTTCGAAACGATGTTCGGCCTGGTTATGGGTGAAAGGGTATTCGTTCATGGCGACAGCGATGTGTTTGTCAGAGATACAGCAATAATCCTGCCACGGCCGACAGAATGATGATCAGAATGGGGTTGACCTTCTTGATCGAGGCGATGAAGCTCACGGCCAGAATCACCCAGCTCTTCCAGTCGATGAAGGTGTCCGGCGTCAGCAACAGCAGGGCGGCGGCGATGATCATGCCGATCATCATGGGTTTCATGCCCTCCATGGCGCCTGCCACATAGGCGTTGGCGCGCAGCTTGATATAGAAGCGGGTGGCGGCCAGCATCAGGGTCAGCGACGGAATGCAGACGGCTATCGTGGCCGTAACGGAGCCCCAGATCGATCCCGTGATGGCGTAGCCCACATAGGTGGCGCTGTTGATGGCAATTGGGCCGGGGGTGACCTGCGAGACGGCAATGATGTCGGTCAGCTGTTCGGAGGTGAGCCAGCTGCGCTGCACGACGATCTCGTTGTGGATAAGCGACAGCATGGCATAGCCGCCGCCGAATCCGAAGAAGCCGATCTTCAGATAGGACCAGAGCAGTTGCAGGTAGATCATGACCGGGTGCCCTTTCCGGTGCCGGAGGCACCCTTGCGGTTGTAGAAGGTATAGAGTATGCCGCCGACGGCGCCCACCAGGATGAACCAGATGGGCGAGACACCCAGCAGCCAGACGATGAGGGCGGCTATGGCGGCCAGCCCGATTTTCCACCAGCCCATGCCCCGCGCCAGTCCGAAGACGGGGGCGGCGATGAGGGCCACCACGGCGGGACGCATGCCCTTGAAGGCGGCGTCGACATAGCGGTTGGTGCGGAAGTCGGTGAAATACATGGCGATCAACAGAATGATGATGAAGGACGGGAGCACGACGCCGGTGACGGCCGACAGTGCGCCGCGGTAGCCGGCAATCTTGTAGCCGACAAAGACGGCCGTGTTCAGCGCAATGGGCCCCGGGGCGGATTGGGCCAGGGTGAGCAGCTCCAGAAAATCGGTCCGCTCGATCCAGCCGCGGCGGTCGATCATTTCCCGCTCGATGAGGGGGATCATGGCAAAGCCGCCTCCGAAGGTGAAGGCACCGATCTTCAGAAACGAGGTGAAGAGGGCGGTGCAGGCATGGCGCCGGTCGGACGGTTGACCGGTGCCGGATGTCGGCGTGGCAGCGGGTTGTTTGTTTGCGGGCGTATGCATGGGTTGTGGCATATTGCGTTGGAAGGGTGGGGTCAGCGTCCCCGGTTGATGAACGAGGCGAAGGCGACGGCCGTGAGGGCCGCCGTTTCGGTGCGCAGGCGGCTTTCGCCCAGCGAAATGGCGGTGAAGCCGGCCTGACGTGCGGCCTCGATCTCGTCTTCCGCGAAATCGCCTTCCGGACCGATGAGAATCAGGGCGGATTCGCCCGGTGCAAGTACGTCGCCGAGGAAGGTGCGCGGCGAAGCCTCGTCGCAATGGGCAATCAGCTTGCGCCCCTCAAACGGCATGGCAATGACCTCCTTGACGGGGGTCATCTCATCCACTTCGGGACGATAGGCCTTGAGCGACTGTTTCATGGCGCTGGTGACAATCCGGTCGCCCCGGTCGCGGCGCAGCGTACGGCGTTCGCTGTGGCGGCATTCGATCGGAATGATGCGGTCGATGCCGATCTCGGTGGCCTTCTCCAGGAACCATTCGTAGCGGTCCGTATTTTTGGTGGGGGCGACGGCGACGGTCAGCCGGTAGGAGCGGCGGCCAAACGCGGGCAGCGTCTCCTCGATGCGGACGACGCACCGTTTGGGGTGGGGCTGCTCGACGACGGCCCGGTAGAGCGTGCCCCGGCCGTCGGTCAGATGAAGCGTGTCGCCTGCGGAGAGGCGCAGTACCTTCATGCAGTGGGCCGACTCCTCCTCGCTGAGCGTATAGACGGGTAACGTGATGTCGGGAGCGTAAAATAATTGCATATTACAGTGCGAATCGGTATTTTTGTACGTTTGTAAAAAACAGAAAACTTACAAAAGTTTGTAAAAGTATGAAAAAAATCGGTTTGATATTAGCTTCCTGCACGGTGATGACCCTCGTGTCGGCTTGCGGAGGCAATGAAAACGGCAACGGCCAGAACCCGTTGCTCGGCGAGTGGACAACGCCCTACGGCGTACCTCCGTTCGACCAGATCAAAACCTCGGACTATCTGCCCGCCTTCAAGGAGGCCATGAAGCAGCACAACGAGGAGATCGAGGCCATCGTGTCGTCGAAAGAGACGCCTACCTTCGAGAACACCATCCTCGCATACGACAATGCGGGCGATCTGCTGGGACGCATTGCCAGCACGTTCTGGAGCGTGGCCGCTGCCGACACGGATCCCGAAATGCAGAAGGTTCAGGAGCAGGCCGCTTCCATGCTGTCCGAACACTCGGACGGCATCATGCTGAACGATAAACTGTTCCAGCGTATCAAGGCGGTGTACGAGCAGCGCGACATGCTCGATCCGATGCAGCGCCGTCTGACCGAAAAAATCTATAAGGATTTCGAGCGTTCGGGTGCCAACCTCTCGCCCGAGGACAAGGCCGAATTCTCGAAGCTGAACAGCCGTCTGGCCCAGCTGTCGTTCCAGTTCGGCAAAAATTTGCTGGCCGAGAATGCCCGCTATCAGCTGGTGCTGAGCGAGGAGGAGGTGAACGGTCTGCCCGCCACCGTGCGCAACATGGCCCGGGCCGCTGCCCGTGAGGCCAAAGTGGGCGATCAGAAGTATCTCTTCACGCTGTCGCCGGCCAGCATGGGTCCGTTCATGACCTATTCGCCGAACCGCGATCTGCGCAAGCAGCTCTACCAGGCCTATACCGAGAAATGTATGCACGGCGACGAGCTGGACAACAGCAAACTGGTCAATGAAATTGTCGAGCTGCGCACCAAACGCGCCCATCTGCTCGGATACGACACCCATGCCGCCTATGTGCTGGACAACAACATGGCCAAAACGCCGGAAAATGTATATGGCCTGCTGGACGAAGTGTGGGGCCCGGCTCTGAACCGAGCCAAGGACGAACTGGCTGCCATGCAGGAGATCAAACTCAAGGAGACCGGCAATACCGATTTCGCAGCCTGGGACTGGCCCTATTATGCCGAAAAGGTGCGCAAGGCGCAGTATGATCTCGATCAGGATGCCCTGCGGGCCTATTTCCCGCTGGAAAATGTGCGTCAGGGTATCTTTGAGTTGAGCAACCGCCTCTACGGCATTACCTTCCGTCCGGCCGTCCTGCCCGTTTACAACGAGGAGTGCACCACCTATGAGGTGTACGATACGGACGACACGCTGCTCGGTGTGCTCTATATGGATCTTTATGTACGTGCCGGCCGCAAGGGCCCCGGTGCCTGGTGTGGCACCTTCCGCAGTCAGTCGTGCGATGCGGAAGGCAACCGGGTGGTGCCGATCGTGTACATCGTGGCCAACTTCCCGCGTCCCAACGGCTCCACGCCTTCGTTGCTGAGCCTGGACGAGACCCGCACCTTCTTCCATGAATTCGGCCACGCCCTGCACATGCTCTTCTGCGACGTGCCCTACCGCGGCCTGACCGAGGTGGAGAACGACTTCGTGGAACTGCCTTCGCAGATCATGGAAAACTGGGCAACCGAGCCGGAGATGCTGCGCAGCTATGCCCTGCACTGGCAGACGGGCCGCGTGATTCCCGACGAAATGATCGACCGTATCCTCGAGAGCGCTCACTTCAACCAGGGCTTCGCAACGACCGAACTGGTGGCTGCCTCCTATATTGATATGGATATCCACAATCAGAAAGATTTCGTACCGGTGGATCCGGCGGCTTACGAGAAGCGCGTATTGAACGAGGAGCGCGGTCTGATTCCGCAGATCGACCCGCGTTACCGCTATACCTATTTCTCCCACATCTTTGACGGCGGTTACTCGGCCGGCTACTACGGCTATCTGTGGGCCGAGGTGCTGGACAAGGATGCCTATGAAGCCTTCATGGAGACGGGCGAACCCTTCAACCGAAAGGTCGCAACCCGCTTCCGGGAGGAGATCCTCTCCAAGGGCGGTACGGCAGACGGTATGGTGCTGTATGAGAATTTCCGCGGCCGTCAGCCCAGCCGTGAGCCGCTGCTGCGCTCGCGCGGTCTGCTGAACGAAGAGAATGCCGAGGCACAGAAATAGCGTCTTGACATGCCAATGATGACGGACGGGTTGCGGTGACGCGATCCGTCCGTCTGCTTTTGGTTGTGACGGGAACGGTGCAAAAGAGACAAGAGCATGAAAAAAGCCGGAGCGTGGCGCGTTCCGGCTTTTTGTGTAGGGTCTGTTTCGGAGGACTATGCTTCCCGCTTGAGATCGCCGAAGTAGAGGTTGAGCAGCTCCTTGGCGGCGATGAATGAGCTCATGCGGCTCTCCAGCACCTTGCGCTCGAAACGCGGCAGTTCGGCTTCGATGTGCGGATCGCGGTAGAAGCTGTTGCGGAGCGCTTCGTTGATGCTTTCGTACATCCAGTATTTGCTCTGGCGGTTGCGGTTGGCCCGGAAGAAGCCGTTGCGACGGGTGAAGGCGATGAAGTCGGTGACGCCGGTCCACACCTCCTGCAGTCCCGAACCGTCCACCGCCGAGCTGGTCAGCACCTGCGGCCGCCATCCCGAATCGGGTTCGGGAAAGAGGTGCAGCGCATTTTCGATCTGCCGTTTGGCCAGTTTGGCCTTGGTGAGGTTCTCGCCGTCGGCCTTGGTGATGACCACCATGTCGGCCATCTCCATGATGCCGCGTTTGATGCCCTGCAACTCGTCGCCCGCACCGGAGATCTGAAGCAGCATGAAGATGTCCACCATCGAGTGGACGGCCGTTTCGCTCTGGCCCACACCCACCGTCTCAATGAAAATAGTATCGAAGCCGGCCGCCTCGCAGAGAATGACCGTCTCGCGGGTCTTGCGTGCCACGCCGCCGAGCGAGCCGGCCGACGGGGAGGGGCGGATGAAGACGTCCGGGTTGGAGGAGATGCTCTCCATGCGGGTCTTGTCGCCGAGGATCGATCCGCCGCTGCGTTCCGAACTGGGGTCGATGGCCAGAACGGCCAGCCGGTGGCCGAGCGAGGTGACCATGCCGCCGATGGCTTCGATGAAGGTCGATTTGCCTGCACCCGGCACGCCCGTGATGCCCACGCGGATCGAGTTGCCGGAGTGGGGCAGGCAGCGTTCGATGATCTGCTGGGCCTGTTCGTAGTGCTCGGGGCGGTTGCTCTCCACCAGGGTGATGGCCTGCGAGAGAACGGTGATGTTGCCGGCCAGAATGCCCTCGACATATTGGTCCACCGTCAGCGTAGGCCGGCGTTTGCGGTGAAAATTGGGGTTTACGACGGGTTGTGCCTCGACGCCTTCGGTGACGTTGAGCGCGCTGTCGGTATGTTCGGCTTTGTGCTGGTGTTCCCAGTGTTCGTTGTAGTCCATGGCATGAAGGGTGTTTTGTCGGGTTGTCCGGGAGGGGGCCGACCGTGCGGCACACGCCCTCCGTTATGCGAATGTAATGCTTTTCCGCGAATGTCCGACGGGTGGCGGACGGAAATGTGGCCCCGGCCGGATGGCGGAGTGCGGTGCCGGCGATGCGGGGCGAAAAAATGCGCTTTTTGTCCGGCTTTCTTAAAAAGAAAAATTATCTTTGTAACGCTTCGCGCTCCGGGGGCGCCGAGCGAATCGTACGATAGTGTACACAATTCAAAATATTACGGAGATGAACATTTTTCACATCGAACATCTCGGAATCGCTGTCAAGAATCTCGACGAGGCGATACCTTTCTGGGAAAACATCCTGGGCTTCAAGTGCTACAACATCGAGGAAGTAGCCGATCAGAAGGTGAAAACCGCATTCTTCAAGGTGGGTCAGACCAAAATCGAACTGCTCGAGCCGACCAGCGAGGAGAGTACGATCGCCAAATTCATCGCCAACCGCGGCGAGGGCGTGCATCACGTGGCCTATGCCGTGGAGAATATCGAGGAGGCGCTGGCTGAAGCCGAAAGCAAGGGCGTGCGTCTGATCGACAAAACGCCGCGCAAGGGCGCCGAGGGGCTGACGATCGCCTTCCTGCACCCGAAATCGACCGGCGGCGTGTTGACGGAACTGTGTGAAGACAAGAACAAAAAATAGCGGCTCGGCGCACGTCCTCTTCTCCGAGAAGATAACCATGTGACGGATATTGACCCGCGAGGGATCGGTATCCGTCATTTGGGGTTGTAAACAGATACAAATCACATATCATAGGAAAGCTTATGAGCGAGAATCAAAACAAAGTGGCGCAGCTGATCAAGTTGCGTGAGGAAGCGAGACTGGGCGGCGGTCAGAAGAGGATCGACGCACAGCATGCAAAGGGCAAATATACCGCCCGTGAACGTATCCAGATGTTGCTCGACGAGGGCTCCTTCGAGGAGTTCGACATGTTCGTGACGCATCGTTGCTACGATTTCGGCATGGAGAAGAGCCACACCTACGGTGATGGCGTCGTAACCGGTTACGGTACGATCGACGGCCGTCTGGTGTACGTGTTCGCCCAGGACTTCACCGTGTCGGGCGGTTCGCTTTCGAAGACGATGTCCGAGAAGATCTGCAAGGTGATGGATATGGCCATGAAGGCCGGCGCTCCCTGCATCGGTCTGAACGACTCGGGCGGCGCCCGTATTCAGGAGGGCGTGAATGCCCTGGCCGGCTATGCCGAGATCTTCCAGCGCAACGTGATGGCTTCGGGTGTGATTCCGCAGATTTCGGTCATCCTCGGCCCGTGTGCCGGTGGTGCGGTGTATTCGCCGGCACTGACCGACTTCATCATCATGCGTCGCGATACCAGCTACATGTTCCTGACCGGCCCGGCCGTCGTGAAGACCGTAACGGGTGAGGAGGTTACCCAGGAGCAGCTCGGCGGTGCTTCGATGCACACCACCAAGTCGGGCGTGGCCGATTTCGCCACTTCGACCGAGGAGGAGACCATGGAACTGATCCGCAAGCTGATCTCCTACATCCCGCAGAACAACATGGAGGATGCTCCGCTGGCCGTCTGCACCGATTCGATCAGCCGTCTGGAGGATTCGCTCAATGAAATCATCCCCGACAGCCCGAACAAGCCCTACGACATGTACGAGGTGATTCGCGCCATTGTCGATAACGGCGATTTCCTCGAGGTACACGAGGCTTACGCCAAGAACATTATCACCTGCTTCGCCCGCTTCAACGGCCAGAGCGTCGGTATCATTGCCAACCAGCCCAAATTCATGGCCGGCGTGCTCGACATCAACGCTTCGCGCAAGGCGGCCCGTTTCGTCCGTTTCTGCGACGCCTTCAACATTCCGCTGGTTACGCTCGTCGATGTTCCGGGCTTCCTGCCGGGTACGGGCCAGGAGTACGGCGGCGTGATTACCCACGGTGCGAAACTGCTCTTCGCTTACTGCGAGGCTACCGTGCCGAAGGTGACCGTTACGCTGCGCAAGGCTTACGGTGGTGCCTACATCGTGATGTCGTCGAAGCATATCCGCGGTGACATCAACTACGCATGGCCGACCGCCGAGATCGCCGTGATGGGTGCGAGCGGCGCCGTAGAGGTGCTCTTTGCCCGCGAGATCGCCAAGATCGAGGATCCGGCAGCCAAAGCCGCCTTCATCGCCGAGAAAGAGGCCGAGTATAAGGAGAAGTTCTCGAACCCCTACAATGCTGCCAAATATGGCTACATCGACGATGTGATCGAGCCGCGCAACACCCGTTTCCGCATCATCCGCGCACTCCAGTCGCTGGCTACCAAACGTCTGACAAATCCGGCCAAGAAACACTCAAACATTCCGCTGTAGCATATGAAAAAACTGAGTTTATTCCTCATTATGGCGCTGTGCGGACTCAGCCTGTCTGCACAGGGTGTCCTTAATGTCCGGATCAACGAGGTACTCGTATGCAACGACAACGGTATCGTTGACGATTACGGCGAGCGCCAGTCGTGGATCGAGGTGTTCAACACCGGTTACGAGCGTGTGAACATCGGCGGTTGCTATCTGGGTATCCGGTATGCCGACCGTTTCGACGCACAGGGCAACAAGCTTATCAAAAAATATTACATCCCGCGTAACAATCCCAATACCAGCATCGAACCGCAGGGCTACCGGCTGTTCTTCTGCGAGGGTAACGACGAAAAGGGTACGTTCTACACCAACTTTACGCTGGAGGACGAGCCCGTGGACATGATTATCCTCTACAATGCGAACGGCAAGGACGTGATCAGCGTCTTCAAGTTCCCGGCCGGTTACCAGCCGCAGTCGGATGTGGCGTGGGGTATTCTGGGCAACGCCGAGATCGAGTCGAAGATTTTCCCGACCTTCTCGCGTCGTGAACGCAAACAGATGACCGAGGATCAGTATCTGGATGCCGTGGCTGCCGGTCTGCTTTACCAGCCGCAGCCCATGCTGAAGAATACGCCTTCGACGACGAACGAGATTGGCGAGGTGGTGCCCCGTCACGAGGTGTTCCGTCAGCACGACCCGATCGGCGGTGTGATGGCCGTAACGGCCATGGGCGTCGTATTCCTGGCGCTGGTGGCCATTTTCCTTGTGTTCAAGGTATTCGGCAAGATCATGATCGGTCAGACGAACCGTACCGAGGCTAAACACAAAGGCGAGCCGGCACCCGTGGCTGCCAAGGATACCAGTTACAGCGGCGAGGAGGTGGCTGCCATTGCCATGGCCCTGCGTCTGTACAGCGAGGATCTGCACGTCAAGGAGTCGACGGTGATCACGATCAACCATGTCAGCAGAATGTATTCGCCGTGGAGCTCCAAGATTCATGGCATCACGTCTTTACCGGAAAAGAAAAACAGATAAAACGATATGAAAGAGTATAAATTCAAGATCAACGGTAATGCCTACAAGGTAGCCGTAGAAAATGTAGAAGATGGCGTGGCAACGGTGACCCTGAACGGCACGACCTACAAGGTGGAGCTGGAGGAGGAGATCACCGGTCCGAAACCCGTCAAACCGGTGGCCGTATCTCCGGCTACCTATCAGGCTACGCCGCAGGCGGCTCCCGCCAAGGTGGCTACTCCCGCACCGGCTGCCGGCAACGAGACGCAGCTCCGCAGCCCGCTGCCCGGTACCGTACTGGAACTGCGCGTCAGCGAGGGCGACCAGGTGAACGAAGGTCAGACGCTGATGATCCTCGAGGCAATGAAAATGGAAAACAACATCGACGCCAACAAGAGCGGCGTGATCAAGAAGATCATGAAGCGTCAGGGCGATTCCGTAATGGAAGGCGATGTATTATTTATTATCGGATAACCTATGATGACGTTTCTGGAAGGCGGGTTCGGAGCCTTTATCGGCCAGAACCTGCAGGAATTCTGGGGCTTTACGGGATTTGCCAACGCTACGTGGGGGCATCTGGTGATGATCTGCGTGGGTCTGTTCTTCCTGTACCTCGGAATCAAGCACAAGATGGAGCCGATGCTCCTCGTGCCGATCGGATTCGGTATCCTGATCGGTAACATTCCGTTCCACGACGGTATGCAGATCGGTATCTACGAGGAGGGTTCGGTGCTGAACTACCTTTATTTCGGTGTGAAGAACGGTATCTACCCGCCGCTGATCTTCCTGGGCATCGGCGCAATGACCGACTTCTCAGCCCTGATCTCCAACCCGAAACTGATGACAATCGGTGCAGCAGCCCAGCTGGGTATCTTCGGCGCCTACATCGCCGCGCTGGCATTTGGCTTTACGGCTGCCGAGGCCGGTGCAATCGGCATCATCGGTGGTGCCGACGGTCCTACGGCCATCTTCCTGTCGAGCCGTCTGGCTCCCGACATGATGGGTGCGATCGCCATTGCAGCCTATTCGTACATGGCCTTGGTACCGGTGCTGCAGCCCTGGATCATGAAATTGTGTACGACGAAGAAAGAGCGTCTGATCCGCATGCGTCCGCCGCGTCCCATCTCCAAATCGGAGAAGGTGATGTTCCCGATCATCGGTCTGTTGCTTACCTGCTTCCTCGTACCGTCCGGTCTGCCTCTGCTCGGCATGCTGTTCCTCGGTAACCTGCTCAAGGAGAGTGGTGTGACCAAGCGTCTGGCTACGACGGCAGGCGGTCCGCTGATCGACATCGTGACGATTCTGATCGGTCTGACGGTAGGTGCCTCGACGCAGGCCACGACGTTCCTCACCGAGAAGTCGCTGCTCGTGTTTGCGATCGGTGCCGCTTCGTTCATCATCGCAACCTTCGGCGGTGTGCTGTTCGTGAAGTTCCTGAACCTCTTCCTCAAGGAGGGTAACAAGATCAACCCGCTGATCGGTAACGCCGGTGTGTCGGCTGTGCCGGATTCTGCCCGCGTATCGCAGGAGATCGGTCTGAAATACGACAAGACCAACCACCTGCTGATGCACGCCATGGGCCCGAACGTGGCCGGTGTGATCGGCAGTGCCGTTGCCGCCGGTATTCTGCTGGGCTTCCTCGGATAGTCCGCACGGATTCCGCAATCGAACGGAGGATGGGACACGGTTCCCGTCCTCCGTTTTTTTTTGTGCGTCGGGCGGAATCTGTTGTTATTGCAGGCGCGGAGGATTCTTGCTAAATTTGGAGAAAAGTGTATGACAATGCAAAATAGAATGCGGATCGGATGGATGATCCTTTGTGTGGTAGTGACGTTGTTTGGCAGCACAGGCAGGGTAGCGGGACAGACGCCGGCTGATGCGGAACTGGGTGCGGTGTTGAACGCAGGCGACCTTTGGCTGCTGCGGGAACGGTATCCCGTCTTGAAAGATTCAGTCAGCATGGAGATGCTGCAACTGATTGCCGAGGCACAGTTGGGGGTCGGTTTTAACCGATTGGAAGAGGCCGAGGCGGTGTTGGATGTGCTGTTGCGGAAATATCAGGAGGAGATGGGCCCGACAACAACGCTCAATATGGCTGCCGTCCGGGCGTTTAACTTGTTGAATTTGGGCCATTATGCGGCGGCTGGTGAGATCGGTGCACAACTGGTGGCTGCCCTGGAGGGGAGTCAGGCGCCCGAGGCGATCTCCGGATTGCGCTTTATAGAACGGGTGGGGCAGGGACTGGCCGATGTGCCGGCTCCCTATCTGGAGCGCCCCGATCGGGATGTACAGGTGCCGATGAAGGTCATTGCAACCGGACGGGGCCATCACCTGCATATTCCGGTCGAAGTAAATGGCGTGACCAGCGATTTCATTTTTGATACCGGGTGCTCGTTCGGCAATTTTGTCACGGAGGAGTATGCCCGGGAGGTGGGGTTGCGGATTGTGGCCGATTCAATTCCCGTGGCCGGGGCACAGGTTGGCCTGGTAAAACTGGCAACGGCCGATTCGTTGCGGATCGGCGATTTGGTGTACCATCACCCCGTGTTCATGGTGGCTCCTCCGGATCCTGAATTGGATGCATCTCTGGCCTACGATGGAGTGCTTGGCTTTAATTTTATGCGTGCAGCGCAGGAGATCGTGCTCGATGTCGAGAAGGGGATGTTTGTTTTTCCGGCAGCGGTCGGTACAGGAACCCCCCAATATGGTGCTGGCATCCAATGTGCCGTATGTACGCATCCGATATGACGGCGAGCCGTTTGACCTGCTGTTCGATTCGGGAAATGTGAAGACCGATCTGGGGACGGATTTTGCCCGGAGTTTCCCGAAGGCCGTGGCCGGTCTGCCGGAATGTCATGTCCAGCGGGGCGGTTTCGGCGGTATGGTCGATCTGAAAGCGGTGACGTTGCCGGAATGGACCTTTACGCTGGCGGGGGTGTCGGTCACGCTGCATGATACGGATGTGTATGAGACGGATCAGACCCTTTCGTTCTATTCAGGCTCGTTGGGGTGCGACTGTATCCTGGCTTTTCGCCGGTTGACCCTCAATTACGCGCACATGTATCTGCGCGGCGAGCGGTGAAGTAGTCGTGGGCGAGGGAGACTGTCGGCTGAGGGAATGGCTGACAGCCTCTCTCGGTCGTATAAAAGAAAAAAGGATGACGGTCAATCGTCATCCTTTCGTGCTCCCTCCGGGGCTCGAACCCGGGACCCCAACATTAAGAGTGTCGTGCTCTACCAACTGAGCTAAAGAAGCAATCC
>DHCMC07803__coassemble_874_pt1 | contig 23859 bp, 19 predicted proteins | sample DHCMC07803__metabat2_low_PE_023 | metagenome-assembled genome bin DHCMC07803
CCGGTAACTGCAGGTCCGACAATCGACAAGGGCAGCCTGTTCTGTAAAAACACGCCCCCCAAGCAACCGTTTTCGATCGATAAACCGGCAGCCACAGCCATATCTCCACAGTCACAACAACCAACATATGTTTTGCAAAAAAGATATTAATTATATATTTTTACAAAAATATCCAACCAAACAAAGACTAACATTTAAAAATCTAAAGCCATGAAACGAATGCTCCAGGTAACGCTCCTGACCATATCCTTACTGGCAGGAGCCTGTAACACCAAGTCAGAGGATCCACAACCTCTTCCCACCGACGACCTTTCCGTCAAAATGGAAGACCCGCTCTTCCGCCAATTTTGTCTAACAAATTTCGACACCGATGCCGACGGCAAACTCTCCCGCGCCGAAGCCGACGCCGTCGAACGGATCATCCTCTCCGATCCCGAAATCACTTCATTACAGGGCATCGAACAGTTCACCAACCTGAATACCATCGCATGCGGCGCGACGAACATCACGACGATCGATCTGAGCGCCTGTCAGCATATCACTGCCATCAAAACCAATGCATTTGCCGAGTGCCGTCAGTTGACCTCCATCGTATTGCCACCGCAACTCACCTCGATCGGTGACAGCGCCTTCGATGCCTGCTCGGCTCTACAGTCCATCGAACTGCCTGCGACCGTGCAAACCATCGGCGCAAAAGCGTTCCAGGCCTGCTCTTCGCTGAGCGCAATACGTCTTCCGGAAGGGGTGCAAACGATCGGAGAAAAGGTTTTCAACGGTTGTTCGGCACTTTCCGACGTAACGCTCCCTTCCACACTATCCGAAATTTCGTCTCAGGCATTCTGCGAATGCAGATCCTTGGCCGAAATCAATATACCCAACGGAGTCATCGCAATCAACGACCTCGCCTTTACGAACTGCCCCTCGCTGCGCACCGCCGTACTGCCCTCGACCCTGCAACGCATCGGAGAATTTGCTTTCGGCACTGGCAGCTCGAACCTGTCAGTTATCTGCTATGCTGTCGTGCCGCCAAAAGCCCCGAACACATGGCTGACGTTTCCGGAAGACATGCCGGTAAGTGTTCCGGCAGAGAGCATCGATGCTTACCACGCCGCGGAAGGCTGGAGCCACTTTACCAACATCCAAGCCATCGAATAACATCGAATACGTTATGGTGGATTGCGTTACCGGTGATTCCATTTAGCAAAACGAATTATTTCACATAATTTTAAAACGATGCCCCGCACAAGGGTACACTACACAACCATCTTAAATATGCAAACCATCATGAAAAAGATCACACTTCTGCTGCTCGGCCTCCTGGCCCTCCACACGGCAGCATCCGCCGACAACGATGAACGTGCCATTCCGATGAAACAGCTGCCCAAACAGGCCCAGCAGTTCGTCAAGACCTATTTCAACGACCTCAAGACGGCCATGATCACCCAGGAGACCGACCTGTTCGATAAAAGCTACGAGGTAGTCTTCATGAACGGCGACCGCGTCGAATTCGACCGCAACGGTGCCTGGACCGAGGTAAAGTGCCGTAGCGGCCAGGCCGTACCGGCCGCCATCGTGCCCGAACCGATCCAGAACTATGTGCACGACTGGGATGCCACCGTGGCGATTGTGGGCATCGAACGCGACCAGCACAGCTATGAGGTGCAGCTCTCCAACCGGTGGGAGCTCACCTTCGACCGCAACTTCAACGTGATCGACATCGACGACTAACCGTCCGGAACGATTGCGCCCATTTCCAGAACGGCAGGCTTACCGAAAGCCTGCCGTTTTGCATGACGGCTCCGGCGCTGCGGCGACTGCCGGCCGGACAAGCGCCCGGACGATGGCAGGCCGGAATGTTTTTCGTATCTTTAGGCAATCTTTTCGACACGACGCATGAACGGCCCTCACGAACCCATCGACTTCGTCCTGCCCTGGGTGGACGACTCCGACCCCGCCTGGCGGGCGGAGATGAACCGCTGGCGCCGCCGCGACGACGATGCGCAGGCAGACGACTCCCCCGAACGCTACCGCGACTGGGGCACGCTCCGCTACTGGTTCCGCGCCGTCGAGCGGTTTGCCCCGTGGGTCAACCGCATCCATCTGCTCACCTGGGGCCACCTGCCCGAATGGCTCGACGAGACCCATCCGCGCCTGCACGTCGTCCGCCACGAGGAGTTCATCCCCGACGCCTACCGGCCGACCTTCAGCTCCTGCCCCATCGAGCTCAACATGCACCGCATCGAGGGGCTCTCCGAGCGGTTCGTCTATTTCAACGACGACACCTTCCTGTGCCGCCCCGTCGCCCCCGAACGCTTCTTCCGCGGCGGAACGCCGGCCGACATGGCGCGGCTGAGCATCATTCCGCAGGAGCGCGCCGGTCACAACGTCCTCGAGTGCATGCGCGTTATCAACCGCCGCCACGCCAAGCGGCAGGTCATGGCCGCCGCGCCGGGCAAGTGGTTCAGCCCCCGCTATCCGTTGGCCGACCTGTTGAAAAGCGCCTCCCTGCTGCCGTGGAGCTTCTTCCCCGGGATGAAGGACCACCACATGCCCCAGCCCTTTCTGAAGAGCACGTTCAACACGCTGTGGGAGGAGGAGTTCGACGAGCTGGACGCCACCTGCCGCCACCGTTTCCGCATGCCTACCGACCTGTCACAATGGCTCGTGCGCTACGAACAGCTCGCCACGGGCCGGTTTGTCCCCGTCGGCATGCGCGATACGCTCCTCACCAAACTGTCGGATGAGGGTACGGCTGCGATCGCCGACGCCCTGCTCTCGGGCCGCTACGCCATGATCTGCATCAACGACAACAACGCCATCCGCCATCCGGAACAGGTACGCACCACCCTCGAGGCGGCTTTCGCCCGCCTGCTTCCCACTCCCAGCCGCTATGAACGCCATTGAGTTTTCCGTCGTCATCCCTCTCTACAACAAGGAGCGCGAGATCGCCGAAACGCTGGCCTCGGTCATGATCCAGACCCACCGGCCGCATGAGATCATCGTCGTGGACGACGGTTCGACGGACCGCAGCGCCGCCATCGTCGGGTCCTGTGCCTCGCCGCTCGTCCGGCTGGTCCGCCAACCCAATGCCGGCGTCTCGGCCGCCCGCAACCGCGGCGCCGAACTGGCCTCGGCCCCCTACATCGCCTTCCTGGACGGCGACGACCGGTGGCGGCCCGACTATCTGGAGCGGATAGCCGCCCTGATCACCGCATGGCCCGGCTGCGGGGCCTACTGCGCCGCTTTCGACATCATCAGCAACGGCCGCATCACCCCCAGCCGCCACCCCGACCGGCGCGGCATCGTGGAGGACTTTTTCCGCGAGGCGATGACCGGTTACATCTGCCAGCCCTCGGCCACCGTCATTCCGCGCGAGGTACTGCTGGCCGCAGGCGGCTTCCCCGTCGGCATGAAACTGGGCGAAGACCTCCACCTCTGGATCCGGCTGGCCACCGACTACCCCATCTGCTTCACGCCCGAAGCGCTGGTGCTCTACAACCGCTCCGCCTCGAACCGCTCGGCCGGCATCTATACGCCCGAACAGACCGTCCATTCGTTCGAGGAGCTCTACCGCCCCGAAGAGGGCAACTCCTACCGGAACGAATACATCGCCCGCTGCGCCATCGGCAAAGCCCTCACCCTCTCGGCCAAGGGCGACACCGCTTTCGGCCGGCGCACGGAACGGATCTTCTCCTATACGCGCCTCTATCGCCGCGGCTGGTGGAAACTGTACCTGCTCAATCGCCTGCCCGCCCGCCTGCGCCCCGCGTTGCACGATTTCTACAACCGCATGGCCTGGCGCCTGGCCCGCAAGGGACTCTGACCCCGCCTTCTCCCGCCTTTTCCCCGCCGATCCGCTCCGCCGGAGCGTGCACGCATCTTCGCTTTTTGGCTGCAAAATGGGCCGAAATGCCCGCCGCATCACCGCCCAAACCCGAAAACGATTAAATTTGCATCATAACAACAAAGGATATGGCAACAACGAACGAAACAGCCGGAAAAGAACGTTCCCTGAACTTTCTGGAGGAAGTCATCGAAAACCACATTGCCAATGTGGACAACCGCATACACACCCGTTTCCCGCCGGAGCCAAACGGCTACCTGCACATCGGCCACGCCAAGAGTATCTGCCTGAACTTCGGCCTGGCCGAAAAGTACCACGGCAAGTGCAACCTCCGATTCGACGACACCAACCCCGTCAAGGAGGATGTGGAGTACGTCGATTCGATCAAGGCGGACATCCAGTGGCTCGGCTTCCAGTGGGCCGAGGAACACTACGCATCGGACTATTTCGAACAGCTCTACGAATGGGCCGTCGAACTGATCAAGAAAGGGCTGGCCTACGTCGATGACCAGACCCAGGAGGAGATCCGCCTCACGCGCGGTACGGTCACCGAACCCGGCAAGGAGAGCCCCTGGCGCAACCGTTCCGTCGAGGAGAACCTCGACCTCTTCGCCCGCATGCGGGCCGGCGAGTTCGCCGACGGCGAGAAGGTGCTCCGCGCCAAGATTGACATGGCCGATCCCAACATGCTGCTGCGCGACCCGATCATGTACCGCATCATCCACACCTCGCACCACCGCACGGGCGACAAATGGTGCATCTACCCGATGTACGACTACGCGCACGGCCAGAGTGATTCGATCGAGAAGATCACCCACTCGATCTGTACCCTCGAATTCGACGTCCACCGTCCGCTCTACGACTGGTTCATCCAGCAGCTCGGCATCTTCCCCAGCCACCAGTACGAATTTGCCCGTCTGAACCTCACCTATACGGTGATGAGCAAGCGAAAACTGCTTCAATTAGTTGAAAGCAAAGTAGTTAACGGATGGGATGATCCGCGTATGCCTACCATCTCGGCCCTCCGCCGCAAGGGCTACACCCCCGCGTCGATCCGTGCATTTGCCGACCGTGTAGGCGTGGCCAAACGCGACAACGTGATCGACCTCTCCCTGCTGGAGTTCTGCGTGCGCGAGGACCTGAACAAGACGGCCGAGCGCCGCATGGCCGTTCTCGACCCGATCAAGGTGGTCATCACGAACTACCCCGAAGGCAAAACCGAAATGTTCACCGCCGTCAACAACCCCGAGGATGCCGCTGCCGGCACCCGCCAGGTTCCCTTCTCGCGCGAGCTCTACATCGAGCGGGGCGACTTCATGGAGAACCCGCCGAAGAAATACTACCGCCTCGCCCCGGGTGCGGAAGTACGTCTGAGATATGCCTATCTCATTAAATGCGAGGAAGTTATCAAAGACAGCGAGGGCAACATCGTCGAGCTGCGCTGCACCTACGACCCGCAGTCGGGCGAGGGTTCGTCGTCGGACGGCCGCCGTGTAAAGGGTGTCATCCATTGGGTGTCCGTACCGCACGCCCAAGAGGCCGAGGTACGCCTCTACTCCACCCTCTTCACCAAAGAGGACCCGAACGACATCGAAGAGGGCAAAACCTTCCTCGACTACCTCAATCCGGAATCGATGGTCATCGGCCGCGCCTTCATCGAACCGGCCCTGCAGAACGCCCAGAGCGGCGACAAGTTCCAGTTCGAGCGCATCGGCTACTTCTGTGTGGACCCGGATTCCAAACCCGGCAAGATGGTCTTCAACCGCACGGTCAGTCTGAAAGACACGTGGGCCAAGATTGCCGACAAATAACAAATCCTACTTTATTACTCCCGAACGGAGCCGGTCGCGAGATTGGCTCCGTTTCTTTTCTACCCATCATCATCAACAACACCCACCGCATTTGTTCCACGTGGAACAACAGCCGACCCACCATCAACCGCCACACAAAAAAGCGGAGTGTTCCACGTGGAACACTCCGCCAAAAAATCCAGTTGCTTATCTATCGCCCGAAATAGATCAGCAGCACATTGATGTCCGCCGGAGAAACACCCGGAATGCGTGATGCCTGCCCGATGGTAGCGGGACGAATACGGCTAAGCTTCTGCCGCGCCTCAATGGTCAGCGAGGTCAGCGACTGGTAGTCAAAGTCGGGGCGCAGCCGGATTCCCTCCAATCGCCGCATTTTCTCGGCAATAAATCGTTCGCGCTCGATATATCCGCGGTATTTGATCTGAATTTCCGCCTGCTCGATGGTTTCTCCGTCTATTCCCTTCTCTGCAACAAATTGTGCCAGGTCGGGCAGCGCGGCAATCAATCCGTCAAGCGTCACGCCATTGCGCAGCAACACATCGTACAGTTTACGCCCCTGGTCAAGCGGATTGGTGCCAACCGACACCAGATAATCATTCAGCTCGTCCCTGGCAACGCTCCGATGACGGATAAAATCGACCAGCTCTTCGGTAAGTTGTTTTTTCCGTTCGAAGGCTTCGCGCCGCTCCTCCGTGGCTAAACCGAGTGCAATGGCCTTGGGAGTCAGACGCAGGTCGGCATTGTCCTGTCGCAACAAAATGCGGTACTCCGCCCGGCTGGTAAACATGCGGTACGGCTCGTCCACCCCTTTCGTCACCAGATCGTCGATCAGAACACCGATATACGCCTCGTCGCGCGCCAGCACGAAAGGTTCCCTGCCCTGCAGTTTCAGCACGGCATTGATGCCCGCCATCATACCCTGCGCGGCAGCCTCCTCATAGCCGGTCGTACCGTTGATCTGGCCGGCAAAATAGAGATGTGCCACCCGCTTGGTCTCCAACGTATGCAGCAACTGAGTCGGCGGGAAATAGTCATATTCGATCGCATAGCCGGGTCGATATACCTGGACCTGTTCAAATCCGGGAATTTCGGACAATGCCCGAATCTGCACGTCGTAAGGCAGCGACGACGAAAAGCCGTTCAGATAATATTCATTCGTATCGCGCCCCTCCGGCTCAAGAAACAGCTGATGGGATTCCTTGTCGGCAAACGTACGCAGCTTGTCCTCAATGCTGGGACAGTAACGCGGTCCGACCCCCTGGATGGTGCCGTTGAAAAGAGGCGAATCGGCAAATCCTTCGCGCAGCAGATCGTGCACCTTGCGGGAAGTGTGCACCAGATAACAGGGCAGCTGCTGCTCGACAGGCCGGCTTGACGGCAGGAACGAAAACTTGGAGGGTACCTCGTCGCCATACTGCGGCTCCAGCGCCCCGAAGTCGACCGACCGCCCGTCGATGCGGGCCGGCGTACCGGTCTTCATGCGCCCCGTCTCAAAACCCAGCCGACACAACGCCTCGGTCAGTCCGTAGGAGACGCCGTCTCCGGCCCGGCCGCCCGGAGCATGTGCCCGGCCGATGTGCATCAGACCGTTCAGAAAGGTTCCGTTGGTGAACACCACCGCTCCGGCCCGGAACTCGATCCCCATCACGGTCCGCACTCCTTTTATAACATATTGACAATCAATGCTTTCTCTGCAAAACGGCTCCGTCAGCACATCGCAGACGGTATCCTGCCAGATCGACAGCCGGGGGGTATTCTCCAGCGTATGACGCCACAGGGCCGAGAACTGCGCCTTGTCGCACTGCGCCCGGGGGCTCCACATGGCACTCCCCTTCGAGCGGTTCAGCATGCGGAACTGGATCGTGGTCCGGTCGGTAATCCATCCCATGCAGCCGCCCAGCGCATCGATCTCGCGTACGATCTGTCCCTTGGCCACGCCGCCCACCGCCGGGTTGCACGACATGTTGGCAAACTTGGTCATGTCCATCGTGATGAGCAGCGTCTCGGCACCGAGCCGGGCCGCAGCCATGGCCGCTTCACATCCGGCATGACCGCCTCCCACCACGATGACGTCGTAATCGTATCTCATAGCATCTTTCCTTCAAACAAACGGAACCGCCGGCCGGAGTTGTCAGTACACCCCCGATCGGCGACACCCAAAAAATCGATTTTCCAAGGGCCATTTTTGCCCTGCATCACTCCCGGCAAGAATCCCCTCCTTCGCAGCGGGAAAACGACCGGAAACGGCCCGGAATCACCCCGCATGAAGCCTCTCCGCCCCGGCCTACAACACAAAGGGCGGATAGTCGCCATACGTTTCGCGATAGAGCGCCAGCGCCCGATCCTCCAGCGCGCGCATCTGCCGCTCCTCGTCGGGCGTCTTGTCGCCGTGGCCGCACAGGTGCAGCACCCCGTGCACGATCACCCGCATGATCTCTTCGCGGGGCTGTGTGCCGACGATATCGGCGTTGTCGCGCACGGTGAACGGATCGATAAAGATGTCGCCGCTCACTACCCTGCTCCCCGTCAGGTCGCTGTAGTCGAACGTAATGACATCCGTATGGTAGTCGTGGTGCAGATAGGTGCGGTTGATGTTCAGATGATATTCCGACGAACAGAAAACATAGGCGATGTCGCCCGTCTTGTACCCCTCGCCGGCAATGACCGCCTTGATCCAGGCCGCCGTCTTGCGCCGTTCGTGCGGCAGGAAACCGCACTCCTCCGAATGAAAAGTAACAGCCATATTCGCTCTTTAAATTAGATTCCCGGCCCCGTCATGCCGGCTGATCCGCTCCCCCTATCGGGCAAGCCACAGCTCGGGATTGAGGAAGGTCGTTCCCTTCCACAATTCAAAGTGGAGATACCAGTCGTCGTTGTTGTCCGTAGCAGGCAGGGTGCCGATCACCTCGTTGCGGCCGACGCGGTCGTTGGCCTTCACGCTGACCTCCGCCAGATTGGAATACACCGTATAGTAACTGCCGTGATTCACCATCACGCAGTTGTTCAGTCCCTTGATGAAGACCACGCGGCTCACCGTACCCTCGAAGATCGTACGCACGGAAGCCCCCCGCTCGCCGGCTATGTTGACCCCCTTGTTGTCGACGATCAGCCCGCGCTGGGTCGGATGGGGATGACGGCCGAAACGGTCGATGATGACTCCTCCGCTGACCGGACAGGGGAACTTGCCCTGATTCTGGGCAAAGTTGTTGCTCAACTCCACGCGCACCTTCTCCTCGGCCGCACTGCGCTGCACACCCGACTGACGGCGGGCCTCCTCGGCCACCAACCGCTGCAACTGTTTCTGGGCATTCTGTTTCTCCCGCTCCTTCTGACGGATCTGGCCGGCAATCTTGCGCTCGTTAGCCGCCAGGCGCGAGCTGTTCTTCTTGTAGGTCTGCTCATCGGCACGCAGCGTCTTCAGCTCCTTGTCGCGGTTGTTGCGCGACTCCTCCAGCTGGGCCAGCTGGGCATCCAGCAGCCGCTTTTCGCCCACCATGACACCCGCCAGCGAATCGAGTTCGGCCGCCTTCTGTTCGCGCAGCCGGTTGTAGCGCCGCATGTAGTCGATTCGCAGGGTCATCTCCTGGAAGTCGCGGGCCGAAAACAGAAAGGCCAGCGAATTGTTCAGCAGGGAGTTCTTGTAGGCGGCATAGATCATCTCGGCATACTCCTGCTTCAGGCTGTCGATCCGCCCCTCGAGGTCGGAGATCTCCTCCTCCTTGGCGGCGATATTGCGGCGACAGATCTCGATCTGTTCGTTCAGCGAAGCCACGATATTCATGCGGCTCGAAATACGCGACGCGATCAGTTTCAATTCGTTGAGCGTCGTTGCCTTCTCTCCCTTGATCTTGCTCAACAGGGCCTCGTTGCGCTTGATCTCCGCCTCGGCCCGGGCAATCTGTTCGTTCAGCGACTTGATCGTCACCTGCCCCATCGCCTTCGGGGCAAACACGCCGCAGCACAGCGTCAGCAGGAAAATTATTGCAAACCGTCTCATTTCTTTTCGATCATTTCCATTCGTTTCCGGATCGTCTCGGGATCATAGCCCCGGTTGAGCGCCCGCTCCCAATAGACCCCCGCCAGGAATTCGTCCCCCAGGGCATACAGCACCTCCGCATAGTGGAACAGCAGCACCGCGCTGTTGTTGCTGTCGTACGACACGGCCAGCTGCATCACCTTGCGCGCCTCCTCGTAGCGGCCCAGCAGGTAGAGAATCCACCCCTCCGTGTCGAGCGACGATGCGTTGCGGGGCGTCAGCTCGTTGGCCCGGCGGCTCATGGCCAGCGCCTGCTCCAGATCGCGCCCCTCCTCGCTCAGGTAATAGGCATAGTTGTTCAACACCCCCACGTTGTCGGGATCGAGCCGCAGGGCCCGCCGATAACAGGCGTAGCACCGCCGCGTCTGCCCCTGCTGGTAGGCCAGGTCGCCGAGCGTACCCACCAGCGCACTGCGCACCGAGTCGTTGTCGGCCTTCCGGGCGGCTGTCCGAAACACCTTCGAAGCCCCTTCCAGGTCATTCTCGGCAATCCGGGCAAAAGCCTTGCTCACCAGCAGGTCGATATTGTCGGGAAAACGCCGGAGCCCCAGGTCGGAGTATTTGGCTACCGAATCGGGCCGCTGCAGGTACGATTCGATCCACACCACCTCGTCGTAAGGTTCGATCCGCTCGGGATGGAGCGCCAGGTAAGCCTTGTAGAACGACAGCCCCTGCTCCACTTCACCGCCCCGGATCAGGTGGGTGGCATAGAGGTTCACCACATCGTAGTCGTCGGGATATTTGGCAATCAGGATACCTGCCAACGTATTGATGGCAAAGTAGTTGTTCCGATAGAAAGACACGTCGGAAGTCAGCTGCCCGAAGACGTCCAGTTTCTTGGCCAGCGCCATGTCGTCGCTGGCGAAAATCGGCTGCAGGGTGCGCAGATAGGCCGGCGCATCGTCCCGCTCAAGGTAGAAGTCGGCCATCGAAGCGAGCGTGCTGATATTGGTCGAGTCGAGCCGGAGCGCCTCGCCGTAATTGACCCGGGCCAGCGAATCGCGCCCCATGGCTGCATAGATGTCGCCCAGCACCCGATAGTTCTCCTCGTCGTAGGGATAGTCGGCAATCAGTTTCTCGGTCTCCTCGACCGCCTTGTCATAGAGGCGCAAGCGGAGCGACAGCTCGCGCTTGTAGGCGGAGATCTCCTCCATCCGTCCGAGGCGCATTTCGGCCGTATCGAGAATCGCCAGTGCCGAGAAAGGCTGCCGGCCGAACTCGTACAGTGCCGCCAGCAGCCGGTAGTTCATCGGATTGTGCGGATCCTCCCGCATCAGCCGGGTATAGATATCCATTGCCTCGTCGTAACGCTCCGTCACGACCAACATCCGGCCGAGCTGGCTGCGATAGGTCAGGTTGGCCGTGTCGAGCCGATTGGCCCGGCGGCTCATGGCCAGCGCCTCGTCCGGCGAAGCGGCCAGCGTCAGTTCGGCCAGCTCGTAGGCGGCCGGCGCATAGGTCGAGTCGGCCTCCAGGGCCAGCCGGAAGAGCCTCGTCGCACGGGCCGTATCGCCCTGCACGGCATAGGCCTTGATCCCCTCACCGTGGTAGTAGTAAGGAGCCAGACGCCCCGCATAGTCGGCGGGCAGCCGGTCGCGCGAGGCCGTACGCGAGGTCGCGGCACAGGAGATCATCCCCGCCGCAGCCGCAACTACCGCCACGATATGCCATGCCTTTCTCATGCCTTCATCCTTTCCGCTCCGCCGCGCTGCCCGGACGGCTCACCCGATCAGAGCGCCGTGTCGAACTGGTGCAGGAAGCGCACGTCGTTTTCGAAGTAGAGCCGCAAGTCCTTGACGCCGTATTTGAGCATCGCGCTGCGCTCCACGCCCATGCCGAATGCGAATCCGCTGTATTTCTTGCTATCGATGCCGCACGCCTCCAACACGTTCGGATCCACCATGCCACAACCCATGATCTCCAGCCAGCCGGTGTGCTTGCAGACGTTACACCCCTTGCCGCCGCAGAGGTTGCAGGAGATGTCCATCTCGGCCGACGGCTCCGTAAAGGGGAAATAGGAGGGACGCAAACGGATCCTGGTCTGCTCGCCGAAGAACTCGCGCACGAAGTAGAGCAGCGACTGTTTCATGTCGGCAAACGACACGTTTTCGTCGATGTAGAGTCCCTCGATCTGATGGAAAATGCAGTGTGCACGGTAGGAGATCGCCTCGTTGCGGAAGACCCGGCCGGGGCAGATCACGCGGATCGGCGGCTTCTGGCTCTGCATGACGCGCACCTGGATCGAACTGGTGTGGGTACGGAGCAGAATGTCGGGATCCTTCTCGATGAAGAAGGTGTCCTGCATGTCGCGGGCCGGGTGCTCGGGCGGAAAGTTGAGGGCCGAGAAGACATGCCAGTCATCCTCGATTTCGGGACCCTCGGCCACCACATAACCCAAACGCTCGAAGATGCCGCAGATCTCGTTGCGCACGAGCGACAGCGGGTGGCGGCTGCCAAGCGGCTGCGCCGTACCGGGACGGGTCAGATCGCCGAGACTGCCGGCCGGTTCGGCCGCATGGGCCTCCAGGTCGCTTTTCAACTCATTGACCCGTTCCATCGCCCTGTTCTTCAGGTGATTGAGTTTCTGGCCAAGCTCACGTTTCATCTCCGGAGCCACGCTCTTGAACTCGTCCATCAGCGCATTCAGCTCACCCTTACGGCCAAGCAGGCGCACCCGGAACTCCTCGATTTCCGCTGCGGTACGCGGGGCGAACGCCTCCACCTCGGCCAACAACCGTTCTATTTTGTCAGTCATATTTTTTCGCTTAATTCGTTGTTCTAATTCCGAAACGGCATAATAATTACAAAGTTAGTCATTTTCTGCATTACCCGTACCTCCCCACCCTGCAGAATCGCTCCGAAAATAGGTTCCCCGAAAGTTTTCCGGTCTGCGGAAAAATCCGTATCTTCGGATATAAAACCACTAAATCCGTCGCAACGACCATGTCCAAATTCATCGTACAGGGCGGCACCCGCCTGCAGGGCGAAATCGTCCCGCAGGGAGCCAAGAACGAAGCCCTGCAAATCATATGCGCCACGCTGCTCACCCCCGAAAAGGTGACGCTGCACAACGTCCCCGAGATCGTCGACATCATCCAGCTCATCGATATGCTCCGCGCCATGGGCGTGGAGGTCGAAAAGATTGACGACAAGAGTTATACCTTCTGTGCCCGCGACATCGACCTCGACTACCTCCGTTCGGAGGACTACCGCCGCCGGGGAGCCCGTCTGCGGGGTTCGGTGATGGTCATCGGCCCGCTGCTGGCCCGCTTCGGCATCGCCTACCTGCCCAAACCGGGCGGCGACAAGATCGGACGCCGGCGCCTCGACACCCACCTGATCGGCTTCCAGAAACTGGGTGCCAAATTCGACTACAACCTCGACGACAACTACTTCGCCATCCGCGCCGACTCGCTGCACGGCACCTACATGCTGCTCGACGAGGCCTCCGTGACGGGTACGGCCAACATCGTCATGGCCGCCGTCATGGCCAAGGGCGAAACCACGATCTACAACGCCGCCTGCGAACCCTACGTCCAGCAGCTCTGCCGCATGCTCGTGCGCATGGGCGCCGACATCAGCGGCATCGGATCGAACCTGCTCACCATCCGGGGTGTGGACAACCTCGGCGGAACGACCCACACCATGCTGCCTGACATGATCGAGGTGGGCAGTTTCATCGGCATGGCCGCCATGACGCAGTCGGAACTGACCATCAAGGACGTTTCGTTCGAGAATCTGGGCATCATCCCGATGCAGTTTGCCCGCATGGGCATCCGCTTCGAACAGCGGGGCGACGACCTCTACATCCCCAGCCAGGAGCACTACGAGATCGAAACCTTCCTCGACGGCTCGATCATGACCATTGCCGATGCCCCCTGGCCGGGTCTGACGCCCGACCTGCTGTCGGTATTCCTCGTGGTGGCCACGCAGGCCAAAGGCTCGGTGCTGATCCACCAGAAGATGTTCGAGAGCCGCCTCTTCTTCGTCGACAAGCTGATCGACATGGGCGCGCAGATCATCCTGTGCGACCCGCACCGCGCCACGGTCATCGGCCACAACCACGAACGCCGCCTGCGGGGTACGGTGATGACCTCGCCCGATATCCGCGCCGGCGTGGCGCTGCTGATCGCCGCCATGAGCGCCGAGGGGCAGAGCATCATCCAGAATGTCGAGCAGATCGACCGCGGTTACCAGTACATTGACCGGCGCCTCAACGCGCTGGGCGCCCACATTGTCCGGGAAGAGTAGGGCATCCGCACTCATGCAGCAGGGCCGGTTTCCTTGATGGGAAACCGGCCCTGTCGTGCAGGTATGGCTCACTACCGTGTCCGGTGCGCCCGGTGGGTCCGGAAGGTAAAGAAACGGGCAGCCAGATAGCTGTACAGGATCACCACCGCATCGACCACCGGTTTGGCCACCGGAGCGTACAGGTGGCACACCTCCACAAACAGTTTCAGCAGCAGATAGTTCAGCAGAAATGACCCGGCCGTCTGCAGCACATAGCGCACCAACTGGGTGCGGCCGCGCAGGGGTGACAGGGTGAAGGTGACGTAGCGGTTGAGCCAGAAACCGGTAAAGAAGGTGATCGGAAACTGGATGCAGAGAGTCAGCACATGGGGCGACATGACCACAAACCCCAGGTTGAGGTAGTGGCCCGCCACGAGGAACCGGTAAATCAGGTAGTACAACACCCACATCAGCAGCAGGTTCAGCCCGCCGCACATCGCATAGCGAAACGTTTCGCGCGGCACCCAGCGGCGCAGCGGCGCAATGTAGAACCAGTCAATGAACCGGGTAATGACTCTGGCGACTCCCATGGACACACTACCGTTTGGCGTTGGCACGATGGCGCGGCGTGCGCTCTCCGCCCGGCGCATCGCCCTCCTCCTCAATCCGTTGCCGCTCCTGCAGGGCATACATCTCGTTGCGGTACTTGGCTGCCGCGATGAAGTCGAGGTCGGTGGCCGCCTTCTCCATTTTCGCCTTGGCGGCGGCAATGGCGTCGGGCAGGCTCATGCCGTCGTAGGTGTCGTGCACGTCGGCCGCCACGGAGTAGCCGCCCTGACGGGTCGGGTAGGGGACGCTGGCACTTTCGGCCAGATTGACCAGCAGGTCGCTGTTCGACCGGCCACTCTTCTGCGCCTGCCGGGGTACCAGGCCATGTTCCTCGTTGTAGCGGATCTGCTTCTCGCGCCGGCGGTTGCTCTCGTTGATGGCGATCTGCATCGCCTCGGTACGCCGGTCGGCATACATGATGACCTGGCCGTGGACGTTGCGCGCCGCACGGCCGGCCGTCTGGGTCAGCGCGCGGTCGCTCCGCAGGAACCCCTCCTTGTCGGCATCCATGATGGCCACAAGCGACACTTCGGGCAGGTCAAGTCCTTCGCGCAGCAGGTTCACACCGATCAGCACGTCGAACGATCCGGCCCGCAGATCCTCCAGAATCTGAATACGTTCCAGCGTATCCACCTCGGAGTGGATGTACCGGTTGCGGATGCCGATGCGGTCAAAATATTTGGACAGTTCCTCGGCCATCCGCTTGGTCAGGGTCGTGACCAGCACGCGTTCGTTCTTGTCGGCCCGCACGCGGATCTCCTCGATCAGATCGTCGATCTGATTTTCGGTCGGCCGCACCGAAATGGGCGGATCGACCAGTCCCGTCGGCCGGATGAGCTGCTCGACCACGGCCCCCTCGCTCTTGGTGAGCTCGTAGTCGGCCGGCGTGGCGCTGACATAGATGGTCGTCCCGGCCAGCATCTCGAACTCGCTGAAAGTCAGCGGCCGGTTGTCCTTCGCTGCCGGAAGCCGGAAACCGTACTCCACGAGGCTCTCCTTGCGGGCGCGGTCGCCGCCGTACATGGCGCGGATCTGCGGAATGGTCACATGGCTCTCGTCGATCACGAGCAGGTAGTCCTCCGGAAAATAGTCGAGCAGACAGAAGGGGCGCGTACCTTCGCGCCGCCCGTCCAGATAGCGGGAGTAGTTCTCGATGCCGGAACAGTAGCCCAGCTCCTTGATCATCTCCACGTCGTACTCCACGCGCTGCTTGAGCCGCTGCGCCTCGACAGGACGCCCTGCCTCCTCGAAATACTTGATCCGTTCGCCCAGATCGAGCTGGATCTGCTCGATCGCCTTGTTGGTCCTCTCGCGCGTGGTGACGAACATGTTGGCCGGGAAGATCGTCACCGTATTGAGCTCCTCGAGCACCTGTCCACTCGCCGGATCGACCCGCGCCAGGCGTTCGATCTCGTCATCAAACATCGAAATGCGGTACACGGAGTCGCTGTAGGCCGACATCACGTCGATCACTTCGCCCTTGACGCGGAACGTGCCGCTCTGCAGGTCCAGTTCGGTGCGGGTGTAGAGCGCATCGACCAGGGCATAGAGGATCTTCTTGCGCCCCGGCGTATCCCCCACGGTGAGTTTCACGCTCGAGGCATGGAAATCCTCGGGATTGCCGATGCCATAGAGGCATGAAACGCTCGACACCACGACGATGTCGCGCCGCCCCGACAGCAGCGAAGCGGTCGTGCGCAGACGCATCTTCTCGATCTCCTCGTTGATCGACAGGTCCTTCTCGATGTAGGTATCCGATGCCGGCAGATAGGCTTCCGGCTGGTAATAATCGTAGTAGGAGACGAAATACTCGACGGCATTTTCGGGAAAGAAGGTCTTGAATTCGCCGTAGAGCTGGGCGGCCAGCGTCTTGTTGTGGCTCAGCACGAGGGTAGGGCGCCCCAGCCGTGCGATGACGTTGGCAATGGTGAACGTCTTACCCGAACCGGTCACACCCAGCAGCGTATTGTGCCGGTTGTGGGCATTGATCGAGCGGACCAGCTCCTCAATGGCTTCGGGCTGGTCGCCGGTAGGTTGATAATCCGATACGAGTTTGAAATCCATAGGACCGCAAAGTTAGCAAATATCCCGCGCACCGTTTCCGCGATGCGCTTTACAAACGCTTTTCCGCCCCGCCGCCGTATGCCTCCTGCCCAAAAAGAGAAGCCGTACGCCCCGTTTCCGAACGGTCGTACGGCTTGATGGCAGGCACGCGGCGGTTACTCTTCCGTCCGGGCGTCGTAGAGCCGCATGAAATCGGCAAAGCGGCGCACTGCCCGGCCGCGGTGGCTGATGGCGTTCTTCCGTTCGGGCGCCATCTCGGCAAACGTCTCCGTCTCGCCCTCCGGAACGAAAACGGGATCGTAGCCGAACCCGTGGTCACCGGCCGGCTGCTCGGTGATCCGTCCCTCGACCACTCCCTCGAAAACATACTCCTCGCCGTCGAGAATCAGCGCAATGACGGTCCGGAAGCGGGCCCGGCGGTCGCTCTTGCCCTCCATGTTGCGGAGCAGCAGCCGCATGTTCGCCTCGAAATCGTGGCCGTCCGTCGCATAGCGGGCCGAATGAACGCCCGGCGCACCGCCCAGCGCATCGACCTCCAGACCAGTATCGTCCGCAAAACAGTCCGCTCCCGTGCGTTCGTGCACATAGCGCGCCTTCTGCAGGGCATTGCCCTCGATGGTGGGTTCATTTTCGGGAATCTCCTCCGTGATGCCGCACTCGCGCAGGGTCACCAGCCGGTACTCATTGCCCAGCATGGCAGCCACCTCCTCCATCTTGTGGGCGTTGTTGGTGGCAAATACAATCTTTCTCATCCTTTCCGTGTATCGATTTATTCGTCGCCGCAGACGTGATTCACCCGCAGCGATTCGGCCATAAGCCGGATCTTGTTGTCCGTCCAGATCTTGTCGATGATGGTCTTGACCAGTTTGTCGATCTCGCCGCCCTCGCGGTAGTCGGCCGGGCAGACATAGGTGGCACGCCCCTCGTCGATCAGCTTGCGCATCGCCTCGAAAGCGGCCATGTTCGACGGATTGTAAACCGCAATGGAATGACCGCCCTGCGACTTGACCAGCCGCATGCAGGGAATATCGGTCGTTCCGTCGCCGATGAAGATCATGTGCTTGAACTGCACGGGCCGTTTCTCCTCCTCCAGATACTGATTGACCAGCTTCGTGTCGCTTACCGACTCCACCCCCTTGTTGATCTTGTAGATGAACTGGGTCTTGTTCGTATAGTTTACGCCGACGGCCGGCCAGTAGGCATTGCCGTGCTCGTCGTAGAGGAACGAACTGGCATAGATGTTCTTGAACTCATGGGCAATGGCCGTTCCTTCGATGATCTCCTTGATGCCCGACGAATTGATATAGTGCTGCACGCGGATGCCCTTTTCGGCACCATAGGCATTGATCCGGCCGAACCATTCGGGCACGCCGTTGTAGAACGAAATCTTGCGCCCCGATTCGCGGAACATCTCCCGCTTGAGGGAGAGTCCCTTGCGGCGGGCGCACTCGATCGTCTTGGCCATGTAGGTCAGAATCGGATCGGCATCCTGCGCCTCGGCAATCACGTTGCTCTCCTCCCAGAATTCGGCCGCACTCTTGCCGACCGCCGGAATGAAGTCGTACTCCTGCATGTTGCCGGGCGCCAACGTTCCGTCAAAATCATAAATCAGCGCGACGGTTACCGGTTTGTGCTCCATCTTGTTGGTTTATCGTTTAAAACATCCGCACCGGCGCACGAAACGCCGGTGCAGTACATGAATAGTCCCCTGCGGAACCTCAAAGGGTGATGACCCGTTCGGCATCCTCGGGATGCGCCGCACGGGGTCGCTCCGCCTCGGACGAATGACCGATCGCTACGGCACACAGCACGCGGCGTCCCTCCGGAATGGGCAGGAACGTCCGCAGATACTCCTCGGCCGTCATGCCGTCGGGCTCGTCCTTCTTGCAGGGACGTCCCTCCACATGCACCCAGCAGTTGCCCAGGCCGAGCGCCTCGGCCGCCAACTGCAGATAGGTAGCCGAAATGGAGGCATTCACCACCCACAGGTCACTGCGCACGGCATCGCCCATCACCAGAATCACCAGCGGTGCCTGCTCGACAAATGCCGAGCCGAAGTCGCGCATCCGGGCAATGCGGGCGATCCGCTCGGGATCCTCCACGACCAGAAAACTGCTGCTACGCGTATTTTTGGAGGAAGGGGCATCCAGAGCCACCTTCAACATTTTGGCTATCTCTTCCTTACCGACCGGGTCGGCGGTGAAATGACGCACGCTGTGGCGATGTTCCACCATTTCAAAAAAGCTCTTTTCCATACACTTGTCGCTTTTTGCGGAGCCGTGCCTCAACAGCACCGGTTCCGCGATACCTTACAAATATACGAAATCGGGACGAGATTTACTCGAACGTCACCTCGTAAGGCATGCGGGCCAGCACGCCCGTCTGACCGAGCAGCTGGCGCATGGCCAGGTAGGGACGGAACAGCACGCCGAGTTCGTCCTGCAGCACCCGGTCGGTCCGGGCCTGCGTCGAGAACATCGACAGCAGGGTGCCGAAGGGAGTCGGTTCGGATACGATTTCGCGAATCTCGAAATCCTCGCCGATGCCGGCCCGGTCAACCGCCAGCGCCAGTGCATCGGACAATCCGCCGAAACCATCCACCAGACCGTTCTCACGGGCATTCACGCCGAGCCATACACGGCCCTGACCGATGGCATCCACCTGGTCGAAGGTCATGTTGCGGCCGTCAGCCACGTGATCCACGAACGTCCGATAGGTGCGCTCCACCTGATTCTGAAGATAGGTCCGCTCATCCGTACTCAACGGACGCACGACACTTCCCATGTCGGCCGAAGCATTCGTGCGCACCACATCGACGTTGATGCCCACCTTGTCGCGCAGGGTCTTCTGCAGGTTGGGCACCATGCCGAAGACACCGATCGAACCGGTCTGGGTCACCCGGTCGGCCAGAATCACGTCGGCCCCCGAAGAGATGTAGTAACCACCAGAAGCCGCCATGCTGCCCATCGAGACGATCACCGGCTTCTGCTCGCGGCAAAGTTCCACTTCGCGCCAGATCACCTCGGAAGCCAGCGCACTGCCGCCGGGCGAATTGACCCGCAGCACCACCGCCTTGATCTGGTCGTCGCGGCGGGCCAGGGCAATCTGGTCGGCCAGCGTCGCACCGCCCACGCTGTTGCGGCCGCTCTCGCCGTCCACGATCTGACCGTCGGCATAGATCAGTGCCACCCGGTTGTGCGACATGCGGTGCATGGCCATCAGATTGGCGGCAATATACTGATCGAGCGCCACCTGCTGTACGGTCGCCGCCTCCTTCCGGCCGAGAGCCTGCACCTCGGGATGCTCGGCCAGCAGCAGCGCATCGAACTGGTCGCGGTAGAGCAGATCATCCACAAACCCCAGCCGGCGTGCATCCTCGGGCGTAGCTACCGCCATCGTGGCGGCATACTGTTTCCACTCCGCCGGCGTATGGCCCGGACGCGATGCGGCAACGTCACTCACCAGCGTCTCCCACAATGCATCGACCAGCGTCTCCATCTGCAGACGGTTGGCGGGACTCATGTGATCCATAATATAAGGTTCGACGGCCGACTTGAAGCTGCCGTGACGGATCACCTGCACCTCCACGCCGAGCTTGTCGAGCAGTCCCTTGTAGAACATTACGTTGGCGGCAATGCCCCGCCAGTCGAGCAGCCCCTCCGGATTCATGTAGACCCGGTCGGCCGCCGATGCGAACCAGTAGCCCGTCTGGGAATAGACATTGCCGTAGGCCCAGACGAATTTTCCCGACTCCTTGAACTTGATGAGCTCGGCCCGGATCTCCTCCAGATCGGCCAGCGACACCGTTCCGCTGTTGTCCAGATCGATGCAGATGCCGCTGATGCGCGGATCGGCGGCCGCCAGCTGGATGGCCTGCACCGCCTCCAGCAACGTATTGGGCATGGTGATCTCCATGCGGTTCACGTCAATGGTACCGATCCGGTTGTCGGGCGAGTTCACGATCCCCGTCCGGAAATCGATCCGCAGCACAGCACCGTCCGGCACGGCAGGCTGCGACGGCCGCAGCGAAGCGGTCAGTCCGGCAAAAAAGCCGAAGGTCACGATTACCATCAGCACCGTACCCACCACAAACGCGAGCAGGGCCGCTCCGAAAGTCTTGAAAAAGTTTTTCATGTAGGCTCTTTCCTTAGTTAAATGTCAATGTCACAAATGTAACCAAATTTTCTGCGGACTTATCGAAAGTCGATAATTTATTGCCGCCCGCCGGCCCTATCAAAACCGCCCGGCCCGCTCGTTCTGCCCGCGGAATTTTCTATCTTTGTCACTGTCATCAAAACCACAAACCATCATGACATGTAATGCAGAACGGATCAAAACGATCCTGGACGGCGTGATCCATCCCGAAACGGGTCAGGGCATCGTCTCCTCCGGCATCGTCTCCGACATCGCCATGCAGGAGAACGGCGTCATCGTCACGCTCGCCTTTGCCAAGCAGCGCGACCCGTTCGCCAACTCCATCAAACGACAGATCATCGGCGCCATCACGGCGGCCTGCCCCGAATATGCGGGACGCGTCGTGGTCACCGAACGCGAAAAACCGGCTCCGGCCAAGAAAACCACCGTTTCCTCCACCGCATCGGTCAAACATATCATTGCCGTTGCCTCCGGAAAGGGTGGGGTAGGGAAATCGACCGTTACGGCCAACCTGGCCGCCACGCTCCGCGACATGGGCTACAAGGTAGGCATCCTCGACGCGGACATCTACGGTCCCTCGATGCCCAAGATGTTCGGACTGGAGAACTATACGCCGCAGGCCACGGTCGAGAACGGCCAGGAGTACATCCTGCCGGCCGACGCCAACGGCATCCGCATCGCCTCGATCGGCTTCTTCATCTCGCCCGACGACGCGCTCATCTGGCGGGGCCCGATGGCCACCAACGCCCTCAAGCAGCTGATGCACCAGACCCTGTGGGGCGAACTCGACTACCTGCTGATCGACCTGCCCCCCGGAACGGGCGACGTACACCTCTCCGTTGTGGGCGAAGTGAAGGTCAACGGTGCCGTCATCGTCTCCACGCCCCAGCAGGTGGCCGTAGCGGACGTGCGCCGCGGCATCCGCATGTTCCAGGCGGACGGCATCAACGTACCCGTGCTGGGCATCATCGAAAACATGGCCTGGTTTACGCCGGCCGAACTGCCCAACAACCGCTACTACCTCTTCGGACAAGGTGGTGCGGAACGGATGGCCAAATCGGAAGGCATTGATTTTCTGGGCGAAATACCGATCATCCAATCCGTCATGGAGGGAGGTGACAGCGGTGTTCCGGCCGTGACGACCAATCCGACCATCAAGCAGTACTACCGCGCCATCGCGGAGCGGATTGTTGAAAAGTGCAATAAGGAGGCGTAGGAAAATGTCGATAACCGGGGTGCAAATTGTTCGTTCTTTTTTCGGTTCTGCCCGTACAACGGAAGGAAATTTGATTAAGCCGGACAGCTCGGAAAAAAGCAAATCTTTTTTGCGAAAATCGGTCACCCGTTTATCGACAGCCGTCCGACCGGAACCGAGATCGGAGCACCCGCTGTTCATTTGTGGATAACGTTATCCACAGCCGTTCACAACTCACTTCCGGTCCGCTCCCCGCAGGGTAGACCGGAAGGTTTCGGGAGCGGTCCGCAACGGACCGGCTATCCTTCGGAAAATGAAACACTTAGCCTTCGGGCGCCGCTCCATGACCGCCCCGTACAATACGGGTAATAGACTGACTGTCAACCATAAGAAGCTAAACGATTGACAGACTTGCCCTCCGCTGTCCGATCAGGGGAACCACTCCCGGGCAACGGAGGTGTGGACAAAATGGGGAAAACTTTCGGCCCGCTTCCGCACCACCGAGTTATCAACACGATGAACGCCCTTTATTATTGTTCTTTTTATTTTTAATTAAATTTTAATTTAGAAATAAATAAAAAATAGAAAACAGAAGACGATGGTGGATAACCGAACCTGGGCGGACAAGATCCGCGCCCTGAAAGAACAGAAGAACGCCGTCATTCTGGCGCACTACTATACGCGGCCGGAGGTGCAGCAGGTCGCCGACTTCGTCGGCGATTCCCTGGCGCTCTCCCAGCAGGCTGCCGATACCGATGCCGACATCATCCAGTTTGCCGGCGTACATTTCATGGCCGAAACGGCCAAGGTGCTGTCGCCCGACAAGAAGGTGCTCATTCCCGACCCCGAGGCGGGGTGTTCGCTGGCCGATTCGTGCGATGCGGAGGCGTTCCGCCGCTTCCTGGAGGCCCATCCCGACCACATCGTGGTCACCTACGTCAATACCTCGGTGGAGGTGAAGGCGATGACCGACATCTGCTGCACCTCGTCGAATGCCGTCAAGGTGATCCGTTCGCTGCCGGCCGACCGCAAGATCATTTTCGCTCCGGACCGCAACCTGGGCGACTATATCAAGCGGGTGACGGGCCGCAATGACATCGTGCTGTGGGACGGCGCCTGCCACGTGCATGAAAACTTCTCGCTGGAGAAACTGCTGGCCCTGAAGAAGGAACATCCCGGTGCCAAGGTGCTGGCCCATCCCGAGTGCAAGAAACCCGTGCTGATGGCGGCCGATTTCGTCGGCAGCACGGCGGCCATCATCGACTTCGTGGGGACCGACGGGGGGCGCGAGTATCTGATTGCCACCGAATCGGGCATTCTCTTCGAGCTGCGTGAAAAATATCCCGATGTCAACTTCATTCCCGTGCCGCCGATCGATTCGACCTGCGGATGCAACGATTGCCAGTACATGAAGCTGGTGACGCTGGAGAAGATCTGCCGCGCCCTCGAAACTGAAACGCCGGAGGTGGTGATCGACGAGGAGATCCGTCGCCGCGCCGAACGTTCGATTCGCAACATGCTTGCCCTGAAATAGGCAGACCCGGCGGACCGGAGCATACCGGTGCCGCTTGCAGGACAGCCGGAGAACAATCGCATGACTGTTCTCCGGCTTTGTATTTTTCCGTATATGGTATTTTTTATATAGTTTGTGTTATTTCTATCTTTGTGTCTGATACTGTTCCAAAAAGTGTGTCTGAGATAGAGGAATAAAAAAGTCTACAGATTTTTTAGATTTGTAAAAGCAAAAAGGAACAAAAACTAAAAAAGGAGTAGACTTTATGGAGTTCACAAAGGAACAACTTTCCGAGCTAATATGCAAGCATACGGAGAAAGAAAACGGATTACATGACCTGATGGAGATAATGCTTGAGAGCCTGATGGTGTCAGAGCGCAGGGAATATCTGCGAGAGGATGG
>DHCMC07803__coassemble_968_pt1 | contig 20595 bp, 22 predicted proteins | sample DHCMC07803__metabat2_low_PE_023 | metagenome-assembled genome bin DHCMC07803
GCGGGCGGCCGATTTCGGGCGGTGAGGGGAGCGGCCACCGCAAATTTCTCCCTATCTTTGCAGACAGTCAATCAAGCACAATCATGCACAAATCGGGTTTTGTCAATATCATCGGTAACCCTAACGTGGGCAAATCGACCCTGATGAACGAACTGGTCGGCGAACGGCTCTCGATCATTACCTCCAAGGCGCAGACCACGCGCCACCGGATCATGGGCATCGTCAACGGCGACGACTTCCAGATCGTCTATTCCGATACGCCGGGTATCCTGAAACCTGCCTACAAGCTGCAGGAGTCGATGATGCACTTCGTGTCGGATGCCCTGTCGGATGCCGACGTGATTCTCTACGTGACCGACACCGTGGAGCGGGGCGACGAGACCTCGGAGGCGATCGTGGCTACGTTGGCCCGCGGCACGACTCCCGTCATCGTGGTCATCAACAAGATCGACCTCACCACGCAGGAGCAGCTCGAGGAGCTGGTGGGCCGTTGGCACGACAGGTTGCCTTCGGCGGCCGTAGTGCCCGTGTCGGCGCTCAACCGTTTCAATATGGAGGGGCTGCTCGATGCGATTGTCGCCCGCCTGCCCGAAGGGGAGCCCTACTATCCGAAAGATACGCTGACCGACCGGCCGCTCCGCTTCTTCGCGTCGGAGATCATCCGCGAGAAGATCCTGCTCAACTACCAGAAGGAGATTCCCTACAGCGTGGAGATCGCCATTGAGGAGTACCGGGAAGAGCCGACCATCGACCGCATTGCGGCGACCATCTATGTGGCGCGCGAATCGCAGAAGGCGATCCTCATCGGCCGCCGCGGCGAGATGCTCAAGAAGGTGGGCACGGCTGCCCGCATCGATCTGGAGAAGTTCCTGGACAAGAAGGTGTTCCTGCAACTCTTCGTCAAGGTGAGCGACAACTGGCGCGATTCCGACAAGCAGCTGCGCCGCTTCGGCTACATGGAGTAGTCGTTTGCTGTTGCCGCCCGGGAGGATCGGCCGCCCGTTGGCGGAATGGATTGAGGTAAAACATACAGTTCCCGCACAAACCTTCGGGTTTGTGCGGGAACTTTCGTTTTTGGAAGCGGCTGTATCCGGGCCGCTTGTCGTTTTCGCTTCGGAACTGCCGCATGGTCGGCCCAACGGCCGGGGTGATCTGCCCGTTGTGCCCCTCGTGTCGTGAGTTGCTCCTCCGCATAACGGCCCTAATAAAAAACGACGCACGGTCCCCGAAAGGAACGTGCGTCGTTGCGCTTGTGGAGGGAGAGAGGCGTTGTGCGCCTTCTCCGCAGCGAGCGTGGCTTACTTGTTTTCGGTCAGCGCCTTTTTCATCTGACGTTTGGCGAGCGTCAGCGGAGCCAGCGAGCAGGGACCGTTCACACAACCGCCCTCGCAGGCCATCACCTCGATGAACTGCGCAGCCGGTTTCTTGGGCATGGCCTTCAGCAGCGCGGCATTTTTCTTGTCCAGCCCCTCAATGTTGATCGTCGTGTACTCGTCGCCGACCGCATGGGCGATGGCGCTGCGCACACCGCCGGCCAGGGCATAGCCGCGTCCGAAGGCGGTGACTTCCGGATTGAGTTCCTCCTTCTGATCCTCCACCACGTCGATGCCGTAGGCGATCAGGAAGGCACCCAGCTCCTCGAAACTCATCACGTAGTCCACTTCGGGTACGTGGTCACCTTCGTAGCGTTTGGCCAGACACGGGCCGATGAATACCACCTCCATATCGGGATCGGCGGCCTTCACGCGGCGGGCGGCATAGACCATCGGGCTGCGCGTGTCCGAAACGAACGGCTTGAGCACCGGAGCGTGCTTGTCCACCCAGCCCACATAGGCGGGGCAGCAGGAGCTGGTCATGAAGGGCTGGCCCTCGGCGATGCGCTCCTTCAACTCTTCGGACTCGTTGCGCGAGGTATCCTCGGCACCCAGAGCCACCTCCACCACGTCGTTGAAGCCGATCTTCTTGATGGCGGCGAGGATGGCGGCCGGCGAGGCGTTGAACTGGCCGTAGATGGCCGGTGCCACGATGGCCGTGATCTTCTTGTTGGGGTCGGTCAGGCTCTTGTGCACGTCAATGATCTTGGAACGCTCCATGATGGCGCCGTAGGGGCATGCCTGCATGCACTTGCCGCAGTAGATGCACTTGTCCTTGTCGATGTGCTCCGTGCCGTCGGGCTGTTTGGAGATGGCCTTCACGGGGCAGGCCTCCTCGCAGGGAACGGGCGTGTAGATGATGGCGTGGTAGGGGCACACCTGCTGGCACAGACCGCAGCTTACGCAGTCCTCCTGGGAGATCTGCGCCTTGCCGCCCTTGAAGGAGATGGCGCCCTTGGGGCAGTTCATCATGCAGGGACGCGCCTCGCAGCCGCGGCACATGTTGGTGATGAAATATTGCGACTGCATGCAGGCGCTGCACGCCTCGTGTACGACCGAGAGGATGTTCTCCTTCGTATTCTTGTTGTCGAGCGAGCGCTGGGCGTAGTCCGACAGGGGAATCAGGTCGATGTCCTCCTCGTTGTCCACGTCGAAGCCGAGGATGGAGATGATCTTGTGGCGCAGGATGTAGCGATCCTTGTGAACGCAGCAGCTGATGTTTTTCTTGTCGCGGGGGCGCATCTCGACGGGCACGTATTTGACGCCATCGACGAGGTTGTTGTCCTTCAGCAGTTTGACCAGGCGGATCAGCAGCTCACGCTTCGTGAGCATCGCATAGTTGTCATACAGCATTGTTGTACAGTTCTTCTTTTAGGATTTGAATGAGACTTGATTTGCTGACGCGTGCAATGGTCCGGCCGTTTACCTGAACGTAAGGCGGTTCGCCTGCGTCGTTGCAATTCCCCAGACAGGGGGCATAACTTACATCGATGAGCTGACGCTCTTCGGGTGGCAGCGAGTCGACCGCATCCTTGAGGTCGGCTCCTCCCATCACATAGCACATCGTGCCCATGCAGATTTTCACTTCGATTTTACCCATATAGTTGCCATTTTCTTCGGCGGCATGTGCCGCACCGTCGGTTTATATGTATTTGATGTCAACGTCTTTCAGCCATTTTCGTTCCAGCAGCGACTTGATCTTTTTGACCACGTTGCGCCGGATCTCCAGCTCCACCGGCAGGGTGGGGTCCTGGTGGGCGATGTTGATGCGCGTCCCCACCAGGAAGGTAATTTTGTCGCTGTCGGCCAGCATCTGCAGCATGCGGTCGGCCGGGTTGTCGGGCGACTCTTCGCGCCGGTCTTCGGCCAGCAGCCGCTCCACGCGGCTCAGCGTCAGGATGCCCTCCGTCACCAGGTCGATGCCCTCCATGCGCGCTGCGGGGGGCAGTCCGCTGTGCACCGAGGAGAGGTCGATCTCGATGGAGTGGCCCGTCTCCCGCGAGATGATGTTGGCCGTCGTGCCGCCGCAGATGATCCGCTTGCCCTGGAACTCCATCACGGTGCGGCTGAGCGCGGCGTCGTTCTTCTCGTCGAAGGGCGGCCCCGTGCAGATGAGCAGGTTGCGCGGCCGGCGCATGTAGATCACGCAGCAGCTCGTGTCGTCCTTGAGCTGAAATGCGTCGTTTTTCTCCGCTTCGGCCACGATGGCCCGTGCCAGTGCCTTGGCCGACAGGGAGGGTTGCTCGGCGATGCAGCGGGCAATGAATTCGCGGCAGCCGCTGTCCCACCCGAAGGGCATCGAGGGGGTGCCCATGCCCGACTGGCTGATGCCGTCGCTGAAGAAGATCAGCCGGTCCTCCTTCTCCATCTGGAACTGCGACAGCCACATGGCCGTATTCTCCATGTCGTCGCGCCGGACGGGGATGCGGAACTTGTCCATCTCCACGCACCGGCCGTTGCGGAAGAGGTAGTAGGCGGGGCTTTCGTATTCGGCGATCCGCGTGCGGCCGAAGCAGTCGATGTCGCACACGCAGAAGGTCGAGTAGCTGATCTTGCGCACGGCGTCGCGGGGGAGGGTCTTCAGGACGGACGAGGTGGCGGCCACGATGTCCTCGTTCATGGCCGTGAAGTTCATCAGCATCGTGGAGGTGATCGTCGACAGGACGCTCGCCTTGATGCCGCTGCCCAGGCCGTCGGACAGCACGCTGATGACCCGTCCCTCCTCCTTGAACTTGTGCGAGAGGAAGGTGTCGCCGCAGACGATGTTGTTTCCCTTGTTGCGCTGGAAACAGTCTACCTCTATGAAGTCTCCGTTCGTTCTCATCGGTACGTCTCTCCGGTTTCTACTCCTCGGAGGGGTGTTTCGTGGGAATCTCCTCTACGCCGCGGTCGTAGGCCTCGATGATCGAGCGCAGCGTGGCGTCGGTGTAGGCGGCGTTTTCGCCCAGCAGACCGGCAATTTTCTGTACGGTGGTCATGTGGTTGCCGAGCACCTCGCGGGTCTTCTCGATCAGCCACTCCTTGCGCACCGAAGGTTCGTGCAGGTTCTGCAGTACGCCGAGCACCTGCTTCTTGGGGTTGATGTTGTATATGGAGAGCAGCCACGTCCGGTCATTGCCCCGGATGCGGCGCTCCTTGAGTTCTTCGCCGGTGGCAATCACCGTCTTGAAGTAGGGCTCGAAGGCGCAGATCTCCTGCAGCGGCACCCCTTCCATGCCGGGGAACAGCTCGTAGGCGGCCAGCGTTTCGCCTCCGATGGCGGCGGCGAAGGCCCGGTTCATGTCGGCGATGCGCAGGTTGGAGTTGACGATGACGATGCCCACGGGAATGGTGCGCAGCAGCACGGTGGCCTTGTCGTGGGCCATGCGGCGCATGAAGGCGATGCACATGTTGTTGCGGGCGCGTCCTTCGAGCAGGGCGCGGGCAAAGTCGCGGCAGGTGCCGTAGCCGCACGAGCCGCAGTCGAGTTCGTCCTCGGGGGCGTATTTGCCGATCGAGGCGAGCGTTTCGCGAATCCGCTGCTCCGTGAACGACTCCTCGGGCTGGGGGTCGGCGTGGAAGGTGGCTTCCAGATCCGGCTTGTGGTCGGGTTCGGGAGTCGGACGGGCCGTTCGGCGGCTGAAGAGCGTGTAGCGGTTGGCGGCGGGGGTGGTGCGGTGCGAACAGCCGGGGCCGTTGATGCACCCCCCTTTGCAGGCGTTCAGTTCGATCAGCAGGGGCCGGTCGGGATGCAGCCGGCTGTCGGAGAGGGTGGCCTTGACGGCTGCCAGGCCGGAGAAGGCCATATGGCCGGTGGTGCCGGTCAGGGCACCCAGTTCGGCGAGCAGTCCGCCTTCGGCGGCATAGAGCGAGCCGCTGTCGGCCTGGCGCGGCACGAAACGGTCGTCGGGGCCCGAGGTGACGGTTTGCAGGTCGATGCCGGCGCGGTCGAACCATTGGCGCAGATCCTGGAAGGTGATCGCCACGGAGATCAGGTCGCTGTGTTTGTCGGCGTCGTATTTGGCTCCGATGCACGGGCCGGCATAGATGATGCGCAGGTCGTCGCCGTAGAGCTGTTTCAGCAGCCGGGCGTGGGCGATCATCGGCGAGACGACCGGAATGAGGTCGGCCAGCCGTTCGGGGCGGTATTTGCGGATGTAGTTGACCACGACCGGGCAGGTGGAGGTGTAGTAGGCGCCGGGGCGGGCCTCCTCCAGAAAGCGGCGGATGCGTCCCGTGACTAGGCGTGCGCTCAGGGCGGTTTCCGATACGCCGCCGAAGCCGAGCCGGCGGATGGCGGCGACCAGCACCTCGGGGGTCACGTTGTCGAATTCGCTGATGTAGGCGGGGTCGAGCGCCAGGATGGCAGAGGGGTATTTGGCCACGGTCATGCGGGCGCGCGTCAGGCCGTCACGGAGCTTTTTGGCTCCCGTGGGGCAGACTTCCGTGCAGCGGCCGCACCAGATGCACCGGTCGGGCATGATGGAGATACGGTCGTGATCGACCTGTATGGCCTTGACGGGGCATTCGCGGATGCACTTGTAGCATCGTCTGCATTTGTCGGGTTCCGTATATACCGGCCTCAGCATTTGAATTCCTCTTCAAGTATTTTGTGCAGCAGCGAGAGGGTCACCTCTTCGTAGACCCGGTCGTCAATGCAGACGATGGGGCCCCGGCTGCACATGTCCTCACACAAGCGGCCGCTGAACACGACGTCGGCTTCCAGCTCCTTTTCGGCCAGAAACCGTTTGATCTCCGTCAGATTGACATTGTTCCCGCGTGCGAAGCAGGAGCTGCCCAGACAGATGCTTATGCGCCGTTTGTTCATGCAGAGCCGTTCAGTCGGAACATAATTTCACGGTATAAAAGTACGCATACTCTTCCGAAAAACGATGAATTTTCCCGGCAATTTGCGAGAAAACCGCCTGCACCTGCCGGGAAGCCCTTCGGGGGGCGGGATCAGGCGCGGGTGCGGTAGTCGTTGGGGGTCTGGCCGGTGACTTTCTTGAAGAGGCGGGTGAAGTGCTGGGGATACTGGAAGCCCAGCTCGTAGGCCACCTGGCCCACCGTGCGCGAGGGGTCGAGCAGGCGGTCCTTGGCCGCGTCGATCAGCTTGAGCTGGATGTACTCCTGAGCCGTCTTGCCGGTCTCCTTCTTGATGAGGTCGCCGAAGTAGTTGGGCGACAGGAAGAGGGCCTCGGCGCAGGATTTGACCGTCGGCAGTCCCTCCTGCTGGGCGCGCCCGTCGGCAAAGTAGTCGTCGAGCAGGTGCTCGAACCGGCTGACGATGTCGCGGTTGACGTGCGAGCGGGTGATGAACTGCCGCTCGTAGAAGCGCAGGCAATAGTCCAGCAGTACTTCGATATTGATGGTTATCAGTCGTTTGCTGTGGCGGTCGATGGCGTGTTCCAGCTCGTGGCGGATCTTTTGCATGCAGTCGATCACCAGCTCCCGTTCCCGTTCGGAGAGGTGCAGCGCCTCGTTCACCTCGTAGGAGAAGTAGCTGTACTCGCGGATGTGCTGGCCCAGGGCGGTGCCGCGGATCAGGTCGGGGTGGAAGACCAGCGCCCAGCCTTTGGGTTGGAACACCTCGCCGTTGTCCTCGAAGCCGATCACCTGGCCGGGCGCCAGGCAGACCAGCGTTCCCTCCTGGTAGTCGTAGTATTGGCGGCCGTAGATCATGTCGCCGCACATCACCTCTTTCAGAAAGATCGCATAGAAGCCGAAGGTCTGGCGGGTGTGGCGGATGGGGTGCGCCTGGGCCATGTCCACCACGCTCACCAGCGGATGGAGGGTTTCGACGCCCAGCTGGGCGTTGTAGTCGCAGACGTTTTCGATGTGGAGAATCTTGCTGTCCATGTTCGTGCGGAGTGTGTTCTTGAATGCAAAAATAACCCTTTGGCAGGTTCGTCCGACCGGCACCGGACCGAAATCCGTAATGCGGGTAGGGCGATCCGTAATCCGCGTTGTTTCGCCCTGTTGGCGGGGAGCATCCGAGGTGCGGCGCGGAGGCGGGTTCCGTAATTCGGGTTGGTTTTCCCGTAATCCGGTTAGGGGGCGGAGCGGGAATCGTTTGTTCCTTTGTATCGGCGGGCGGAGCGCTGGAATGGATGAACCGTTCCGGCCGGCAAGCCGCCCCCGTCCTGCAAGATGAAGAACAACAACCGATGGATGATGCTCCCGCTGCTCTCCTGCTCCCTGTGGGCGGCTGCGGCCTGTACCGACGGCGGGCGGACCGTTCCGTCCGGAGGCGGGGAGGAAACGCTGCCCGGCGGCGACGGCTGGCGGCAGGTGGTGCTGCGGGTCGGTGCGGAGGAGACGGCCTTTGCGCTGACGCTTACCGACACCGAGGCGGCCCGGGCCTTTGCTGCGCGGCTGCCGCTGACCCTGGAGATGACCGAACTGAACGGCAACGAGAAGTATGCCCGGCTCGATGAGCCGCTGCCGACCGCCTCGGCGGTGCCTGACCGGATCCGTACCGGCGATCTGATGCTGTGGGGCGACGATACGGTCGTCCTCTTCTACGACACCTTCGCAACGTCGTACAGCTATACGCGGCTGGGAGCGGTTGAGGAGGCCGATACGCTGGCCCGGGCCCTCGGACGGGGCGGGGTGAGGGTGACCTTCGAGCCCGCAGGGGAGTGAGGAAGAACCAACCTTGAAAAACGCTATCTTTATGTATCGTAACCGGATGATTGCCGCCGTGCTGCTGTTGCTGTGGCCCTGCGGCATCCATGCACAAACTATGGAGGAGACCATGAAAAAAGAGCCTGTCTTTACGCAGATGTTCCCGCAGGGCGATCCCAATCCGCCCGCCAATGCACAGTATTTTACCGGACGTTCCTGGCTGGCGCCGCTGACGCACAATGAGACGTTGCATTGCCCCGTCTATAACGTCACCTTCGAGCCGGGCTGCCGAAACAACTGGCACCGCCACACGGGCGGCCAGATCCTGATCGTGACGGCCGGACGCGGCTACTACCAGGAGCAGGGGCAGCCGGCCCGGATGCTGACCCCCGGCGATGTGGTGGAGATTGCCCCCGATGTGATCCACTGGCACGGTGCGGCGCCCGACAGCTGGTTCTCCCACCTGGCCGTGGAGTGTAATCCGCAGACCAACCGCAACACGTGGCTCGATCCCGTGACCGACGGGCAGTATGCCGCCGCGACGGCTGCCGCCGTGCCGACCCTGTCGGAAACTGCTGCCCGTCATGCGGCCGAGTGGGGATCGGACGAACTGGCGGCCCTGGCTGCGACCGATCCCGAACTGGCTACCGTCTTTGGCAATTTCGCTTTCGACGAGGTGAGCCGGAACAGCGATCTGGACCTGCGCACGCGCCTGCTGGTGACCCTGGCTTCGGCCGTGGCCATGCAGACCGAGGGGATGTTCCGCGCAACGGTGCAGGCCGCGCTGGCCAACGGCGTCGAACCGGTGGTGCTCCGCGAGGTGGTCTATCATGCGGTGCCCTATGTCGGCATGGCGCGTGCCCGTGAGGCGCTGGAGGTGCTGAACGGTGAGCTGGCCGCTGCGGGCGTTGCCCTGCCGCTGGAGGGACAGTCCACCACAACGCCCGAAAACCGCTTTGAGAAGGGGCTGGCGCTGCAGAAGGGAATCTTCGGCGAGCAGATCGACCGGATGTATGCCTCCGCGCCGCAGAATCAGATCCACCTGCAGCGCTTCCTGTCGGCCAACTGTTTCGGCGACTACCAGACGCGTCCGGCGCTGGATGTCCCCACGCGCGAACTGTTGACTTATGCCATCCTCGTTTCGCTGGGCGGCTGTGAGGCGCAGGTGAAGGGCCACATTGCCGGCAACGTCGCCGTGGGCAACGACAAGGCCCGCCTGTTGGCCGTGACGACCCAGCTGCTGCCCTACATCGGCTATCCGCGCACGCTCAATGCCATTGCCTGTCTGAACGAAGTGGTGCCCGAACCGGCCAAATAATTGTTTGCCATGAACAAGATACTGATCGCTTACTTCTCCCATCGCGGCGAGAATTACGTGGCCGGACGGCTGGTCGAACTGCCGGTCGGCAATACCGAGCGGGTGGCGGAGATGATTGCCCGCCACACCGGGGGCGACCTCTTCCGCATTGAGCGCACCACGCCCTATCCGGCCACCTACAAGGCTTGTGTGGCCGAAGCGGTGCGCGAACTGCGCGAACAGGTGCGGCCGCCGCTGACCGCCCGGGTGGACCATATGGACGCCTACGATACGGTTTTTGTCGGCTATCCCAACTGGTGCGGCACGATGCCGATGGCGGTGCAGACCTTTCTGGAGGCGTATGATCTGACGGGCAAGACGCTCGTACCGTTCTGCACCCACGAGGGGAGCGGACTGGCCAACAGTCTGGCCGATCTGGCGCGTCTGTGCCCCGCCTCGCGGCTGCTGCCGGGGCTGGCCGTCCGGGGCAGCCAGGCCGCCGAAGCCGATGCCGAGGTAGCCGCATGGCTCGGCACGCTGGCCCTGCCGAAGTAGCGGGCCGTTCGCATGAAGCCGGCAGGCGCGGAATCTTCATTCCGCGCCTGCTTTGTATAATGATCGGGCTATGCCCGCCGTCGCGATCCCCGGAGGGTGTAGTAGAGCGTACGGGCCAGGTGCAGGGCCAGACTGTAGGCCGAGAGCAGGCGCCAGCGGCAGGAACCGTAGCGGATGGTGTGGCCGTTGCGCCGGATGGCATCCGCCCAGGCCAGCACGTCGGTGCGCATGACCCGCTCCTGCTGGCGGCAGTTGCCGTCGCCCACGATGGTCAGCCGGTCGCCCTCGATGCGGCGGATGCGGTGCAGAATGTGGCCCGTGCGGTAGCGGAACAGCACCACCATGCCCCGGCGCAGCCGCACGGACGTGGCCGGGAGCAGGTGTACCGAGTCGCGCTCGCTTTTCAGGAAGGGGCGCATGCTGTACCCCTTGACGGGCAGCTGTACGTCACCTCCCTCGTCAAAGAGGCGCTCGAGGTCGGCGAAGAGGCGTTCGTTGGGGAGGGTGCGGATGTCACTCATGCGGTTCGGCAATTTCGATGATGCGGTCGCAGAAGTCGAGCGTCCGCTCGCGGTGGGAAATAATGAGCAGGGTCAGTTCGCGTCGGGTGGTCGAAAGGTGTTCGATGGCCTCGACGATGTCGCGTTCCGTGCGGCTGTCGAGCGATGAGGTGGCCTCGTCGAAGAGCAGTACGGAGGCTTCCTTGTAGAGGGCTCGGGCAATGCCGACCCGTTGACGCTGTCCGCCCGAGAGGCGGCAGCCCGCTTCGCCGGTGACGGTGGCCGTTCCCTCCGGCAGCGAATCGACCAGCTCCGTGAGGGAGGCCGCTTCGATGGCGCGGCGCAGCCGTTCGGGGTCGATCGCTTCGGGGGGCACCCCGAAGGCAATGTTTTCGGCCAGCGGGATGTCGGGCAGGAAGACCTCCTGCGAGACATAGGCGATGTTGTTCTGCCAGGCGCGGCGGTTGTCGGGGGTGAGGGGGACGCCATCGATGGTCAGCCGTCCCGCGTTGGGGGTGAAGAAGCCGCACAGAATGTTGAGCAGCGTCGATTTGCCTGCTCCGGAGCGGCCCCGGATTCCGATCCGCTCTCCCTTGGCAATGTGGAGCGAGAAGTCGTTGAGGACCGCCCGGCCTTCCGGTTCGTAGCGGAAGGTGACGTGCTCGAAGTCGATGGCCGTGCGGAACGGCAGACGTTCGTGGGTGGGCGGCGTGAAGCGGACTGTGTCGGTGTGGCCGAGCGTGTCGGCGATCTTTTCGGCCGCAAAGAGGTTGCGTCGGTATTCGATCCAGCTGTTGATGAGTCGGTTGACCGAGGGGATGATCTTGTAGGCGGCCACGGCGAATACGCCCAGTGCGATCTTGAGCGAGGCCATCTCCTCGCCCGTGGCCAGGCCGATGACGATCATGACCGCCACGCCCAGGATCAGCGACAGTTCGGACATGCGGCCCGCTGCCGTGCGGATCAGCATGGCCTGCCGGCGGCAGGAGGTGAGGCGGTCCAGTCCGTCGCGGAACCGGTCGGAGACATACCGTTCGGCATTGTTTATTTCGATGTCGGCATAGCCGCGCAGGGTTTCGTAGAGGGTCTTGTTCTGGGCCACGAAGAGGCGGTTCTCCTCCCGTCCGTTCCGGTTCATGCGCCGCCGGAAAACCAGCGTGTAGAGGAGCGACAGCGGCAGGAAAACGACGGCGGCCAGCAGCACCAGCCGTGGATCGTACCACAGCAGGGTGGCGGCGATGAGCAGCAGCAGGATCACCTCCGTGGCCATGTTGAGGAGCAGACCCAGCACGCCGTCCGTGAAGCGGATGCAGATGCCGTTGATGTCGTTGATGAGGGCCGAGGTGTGGTGTCCGCGGATGAAGAGCAGGCCGCGCGAGAGGTAGGTGTCGAACATGCGGGTGGAGTAGTAGCGGTACAACCCCATCAGGTAACGATAGACCCGGTCGGAGATCAGTACGGTCAGCAGGCTTTTCACCACGATGAAGGCGATGACGAGGAGGCAGATGGCCACGACGAAGTGGCCGAACGAGTCGAAGTGGGCCGCCTGGTAGAACCAGCCCAGCCCCGGCGTGCGGAGGGCGGCCGTCTCGTCCAGCACCACCAGCAGGAGTGGTACCAGGGCGGCGACGCCGGCGAAGTCGAGCAGGGCCAGGGCCACGGTGGCGAGGATCACGCCTGCCGCGCCGCGCCGGCTTTGGCGCGGGATGAGGCGCAGGATGGTCCGCAGGGGCAGTTTGGCGGTTGTATCGGCTTCGGGTTGCAAGGCAGGCGGGGGTTGAGGGGTCAGTGGCGTTGGCGGAGCAGTTTGGGGAAGAGTTTGCGGAAGCGCACCAGCTGGGTGGTGATGCTGCCGCCGGCAATGATCAGTGTAACGGCCAGGATGATCATCACCATGCCGAGCACCAGGCGCGGCGTCAGCGGTTCGCCGAAGAGGGTGACGCCGAAGATGACGGCCGTCACGGGTTCAAGGGCGCCGAGAATGGCGGTCGGAGTCGAGCCGATGTACTGGACAGCCTGGGTCGTGCAGATGAATGACACGGCCGTGGGCAGGGCGGCCAGCGCGATCAGGTTGCCCCACAGGTACCATCGGGTGGGCAGCGTGAGGGCGGTGCCGAAACGGCTGCAGACCAGGAAGAGGACAAAGCCGAAGACCAATACGTAGAAGGTCATCTGTACGGTGGCCATCTGTTTGAGGGAGGACTGATTGACGCCGACGATGTAGATCGCATAGGAGAGGGCCGAGACCATCACCAGCAGGACGCCCATCGTGCTGAGCGTGGCGCCGTCGTCGCCCCGGTAGAGCAGGGCGATGCCGCCCAGGGCGAAGAGGATGCAGATGACTGTCTGCAGCGTGATCTTCTCCTTGAAGAAGAGGGCCATGATGAGGGCCACCAGAATCGGGTAGACGAAAAGGATGGTGGAGGCGATGCCTGCGGCCATGTAGTTGTAGCTCAGGAAGAGGGTCAGGGAGGAGAGGGCCACCAGCAGACCCATGACGATGAGCGGAACGACCTCCTTGCGGACGATACGGAAAGTGCGGCCGCGCGCCTTGATCATGATGCCCAGGATGGCCATGGCGAAGAGGTAGCGGAAGAAGAGTACCGACGTGGGATCCATGCCGTTCTTGTAGAGCGGCAGGGCAAAGAGCGGGTTCATGCCGTAGGTTGCGGCGGCTATGGCACCCAGCAGATAACCTTTGGTCTTGGCATTCATGGCAGTTCGGGTTGCAATGCGGATGATTCGCTGCAAAGGTAGCGTTTCCCTGTTCAGAACGGATGTTGCGGCGGCGAAAAAACGGTCACACGGCTTCCGTCGCAACGTCTGCCGGGGTCAGGGCTGCAGATCGTAGAGCGTTTCGATCCGGCCGGTGATGCGGTCGATCAGTTGGAACTCGGGCGTGAAGGAGGCGTCGGCCCCGAAGAAACTGTTGGCCAGGAAGACGATGTTGCGGAGCGATTCGTACCGGAGCGACACCTCCCAGAACTCCCGCCAGTCGGTGGTCTGCTGGGTCCAGCTCTGGTCGGTGAACATCAGGTGGCTCGTTTTGATGTCGTAGTACTGCTTGAGGGACGATTCCACGATCTGGAGCACCTCGTAGCACTTCAGGATGTTGGTGGCCAGTTGTTTGTCCTTGATCGAGGGGAAGAGCCCCGAAAGTTTGAACATCTCCAGGGCGTCGTAGTTGAAGTTGGGCGATTCGATCTGATAGAGCACCGAGCCGTAGTGGGCCAGCGTGTCCAGCGAGGCGTGCTGCAGGTCGTCCATGTGGGCGAGCAGGTAGCGCGACGATTGTTGTTCGGCGGTGACCTGTTCGCGGTAGAGCGAGAGCAGCGTGGCGTTGTCGTGCAGTTCGGTCAGCACCAGCTGCATCTGGTTGCGCACGTCGTTGGCCTTGCGGTGGCGGTCGATCAGCCCGTTGCCTGCAAAGGTGATGATGATGCCCAGCGTGACGATCGACAGGTTGCACAGGTAGTCGCCGATGTGCCAGTTGCGGGGCAGGCTGAAGTAGCGGCGGAAATTGCGGTCCTCCCCGCGGGGCATCTCCTCGGCGGGGCGGTCCTTTTGTTTCGGTGATGCGGAACGGCGGGAAGCAGGTGTGCTCATGGACGGTTTCGGAATGGTGATTGAACACAAAAATAGGAAATTTCGGCGAAACCCCGCCATCGCGGCCGGCCGGCGGACTGCTTTCCGGTCGGACAAAGCGGCGTGAGGGGGCCATTGGACGCAGCGATGGGGAGGGGGACGAAAAAAGGGCTTCCGCACGGGGTGTGTGCGGAAGCCCTTGGAGTGGGGTTTGTCCGGGAGCGAGGGCTATTCGCCGTCGCCCGTCGGATTGCCTGCGCGGGTCGGCCGGTCGTGACGCCGGCGGATGGCGGAGGCGATGCCGTTGAACAAGCCTTTTCCGAAATAGCGGACCATGCTCTGGACGGAGTCGATCAGGCTGATGCCGTAGGTCAGCACCGTGCGCAGCGAGAACATTTCGGTCGCTTCGCGGTATTGATCCGCCATGTGGCGTTCGGTGCGGCGCAACCGGCGGGTGATCTGCCGTTTGGTCGCCTGCAACTCACTCATGGAGCGGGTGGCGGCCAGTTGCTTGTTATCGAAAGTCTTCATCGTCGTCCTCCTCCAGTTGCGGTTCGTTATCAAAGAACATGCGGCTGAACATGCGTACCATGCTGTCCACAAAGAGGTGTTTGCGCAGCAGGTAGAAGATCAGTGCGGCAATCAGGTAGGCACCGCCTACGATCACGAAGGCCCACGGCAGGGAACCGATCCAGTTGGATACGGCTGCCACCAGGGCGCCGGTGAGGGTCAGCACGGCCAGCAGCAGCATCAGCAGGAAAGCTGCGATGACGATGGCCCGGCTGCAGAAAACCGACAGATTTTCCACGGCCTGGAGTTTGGCCCGTTTGAAACGCAGGTCGATGTATCGCCTGATGTCCTGAAAAAGCTCGTCCATGGCAGATTAGGCTTGTCGCGTGTTATTCTTCTTCGGTCGGAGCCCCTTTGCTGCAGTCGCACAGACCGGCCTTGATGCCGGCTACCTCATCATTGACGTAGGAGCGAACCTGGGCTGCACTTTCGCGGATCTGGTTCATGCCGCGCGTCACGGTATCCTTGACCTGCGCTTTGGTGCGTTCTACGAATTCGCCCGCTTCCTCCAACTCGTCATCGACGAAGTTGCGGATCTGTCTGCGCGTTTTGCGTCCGCTCTGGGGAGCGTAGAGCAAAGCGACGATGCTGCCTGCCATTGCACCCAGCAGGAAAGCTGCTACATGAGATGTTTTCATGGTAGTTGTGTTTAGGAGGTTGAAGTTCTTGTTGTCTGTGCGCTGGTACGGTCCGGAACCTTAGGCGAGCTTGTGGTGCAGGATCACCTCCACGTTGCCCTTGATGGCACGCGAGTAGGGGCAGAAGTCGTGGGTAGCCTTCATCAGTTCATCGGCATGCTGGTTGGAGATGCCCTTCGGGAAGAGACCCGTGATCTCGACATGCAGACGGAAACCTTCGCCACTCGGGTGACGGCACAGACTCGTGGCCACGGTGATCTCGACGCCGTCGGCATTCAGTTTCTTGCGTCGTGCGATCATCTCCAGACCCGATGCGAAGCAGGCTGCATAGCCGGCCGAGAAGAGCTGTTCGGGGTTGGTGTAACCCTCTTCGCCGCCCAGTTCCTTAGGCATTCTGAGTTCGAGATCCAAAACGTTGTCCGACGAGGAAACATGTCCGTTGCGTCCGCCCTTGGTGGTTGCAACCGCCGTATATAACTTTTCCATTGTGAATTGATAATTTAAATGGTTCTTCAATGACAAGTTGTCTTTTCCAAAAATAGCGCAAATATCTTGCCAGAGTCGTCTCTCCGGTCAAATAATCCTTGCCTCCGGGCGGATTTCCGACAAAAAGCGACCGGATGACAGGTTTTCCTGCCATCCGGTCGCTCTGTTGTCCGATCCGAGGTTGACTGCCTACGGGATGATGCGCGTGCCGCAGCCCGGTTTGCCCAGCTGGGTGGCGTCGGTGATGACGCACTCCTTGCCTCCGTTGCGTACGAAGAAGAGGGCGGCCTTCACCTTCGGCAGCATTGAGCCTTCCGAGAACTGTTTCTCGGCGATGTAGCGCTCCGCTTCGGCCACGGTGATGACGTCCAGCGCCTTTTCGTCGGGTTTGCGGAAATTGACATAGACCTTGGGCACGTCGGTGAGAATGTAGAATTCGTCCGCACCGATCGTTACGGCCGTGAGCGCCGAGGCGAGGTCCTTGTCGATGACCGCCTCCACACCCGTGAGTTTCTCGCCGTCGTGGCATACGGGGATGCCGCCGCCTCCGGCCGTGATGACGATGTGGCCTTCGGCAGCCAGTTGCTTGACAATATCGACGTTGATGATCTCCAGCGGTACGGGCGAAGCGACCACCTTGCGCCAGCCGTTACCCTTCGGGTCTTCGCGGAAGATGGAGCCGTCGGCTGCCGCGAAGGCGTCGGCCTGCTCCTTGGTGTAGTAGGGACCGATCGGTTTGGTCGGGTTGCTGAAGCGCTCGTCGTTGCGGTCCACCACCACTTCCGTTACCATGGTGATGACGTGGCGATGGCTGTGCTCGGCTGCCAGGCAGTTGCGGAGCGTCTGCTCGATCATGTAGCCGATCGAGCCCTGCGTTTCGGCCACGCAGAAGTCCATCGGCATGACTTCCAGTCCGTATGTTTTGTGACCTGCGTCGTGCTGCAGGAGAACGTTGCCCACCTGCGGGCCGTTTCCGTGGCCGATCACGAGGTTATAGTTCTGCGAAATAAGCTGCATCAACGCATTGCAGGTATCCTGCACGTTGTGCAACTGTTCGGCATAGGTGCCTTTCTGGCCGCTGCGTAACAAGGCATTGCCGCCCAATGCGACTACTGCTAGTTTCGTCATGGATTATTAAGGTGTTATCAAAAAAGTTCGTACCGGAGTCCCATCGGGGGCCCCGGCGTCCGCAAAAGTAACTAAAACACCGCAAAAAACAAATGTTTGCTTACAAACTCGTCGTGTTTCGGCGCCGAAGACGACGGATTGTCGGGCGGAGGGTCATGAAAAGTGCCTTGTCAGGCCAGTTTTTTCAGCTCCTCGGCCAGCAGGGGCAGCCCTTCGGCGCCGTGCATGCGGATGTGCTGGCGCAGGTTGCGGATGCCCTGCGTGTCGGGCGTGCCCGGATCGACGAGGTAGATCGACGTCTGGGGCGACACGTAGCGCACCAGCGAGGCGGCCGGATAGACGGCCAGCGAGGTGCCGGCCACGATCATCAGGTCGGCGCGCGAAGCGATGCGGGCTGCCTGCTCGAACATCGGTACCGCTTCGCCGAAGAAGACCACGAAGGGGCGGGCCAGCGAGCCGTCGGGCGCCCGGTCGTCGAGTTTCTGTTCCCACCCCTCGATGGGGAAGGAGAGTGTCTCGTCGATCGAGCTGCGCAGCTTGCGCAGTTCGCCGTGCAGGTGGGTGACATGGCTGCTGCCGGCGCGTTCGTGCAGGTCGTCGATGTTTTGGGTGATGACCTCCACGTCGAAATACTCCTCGAGGGAGGCTATGGCGTAGTGGCCGGCGTTGGGGCTGGTTTCGAGCAGCTCCTTGCGGCGCTTGTTGTAGAATTCGATCACCAGGGGACGGTTGCGTTCCAGAGCTTCCGGTGTGCAGACGTCCTCGATGCGGTACCGGGCCCAGAGGCCGTCCGCGTCGCGGAAGGTGGCGATGCCGCTGTCGGCGCTGACGCCGGCTCCGGTGAAGACGACCAGTTTTTTTCTGTTCATGACGTTCCGGGATAAAAATAAGGTTGCGATACAGTCTGTGGACTGCATCGCAAAGGTAGGAAAAATCCCGTTCGGTTGCCGTCCGTCGCATGGTTCACGCCCGGCCTGTCCTGCGGAGGGAAGCGGGTTTCCGGTGTGGCCGGCGGTGCTTCGGCGGGGCGCGTAAAACAGAACAGGACACGACGCCTGCGGGTCATGTCCTGTTCGGAAAAGTCGTTTCGGGGCGGAGCCTATTTCTGCGGCTGCTGGAGTTCGCCCGGATCTTTCATAATCATGCTCTTGTCCACACGGATGTGTACGTTGTTGTCGATCTCGAGCAGGACGTAGGTCTCCTTGACCTCCTTGATCTTACCGTAGATGCCGCCGGCGGTGATCACCTTCTGACCGGCCTCCAGCGAGTTGCGGAAGTTGTTCAGCTCTTTCTGACGTTTCTGCTGCGGACGGATCATGAAGAAGTACATTACTACGAAGATCAGTACCATCATGATGATGAAACTGAGGCCGCCGCCTTGAGCCTGCTGCGGAGCAGCTGCCAGATAGATCATGGTTGCAAAATTCATCGTTGTTGTCGAAAATTTGGTAATTTGATATGCAAATGTACTCTTTTTGCGGCGATTTGCAAATGGATGCTTCGATTTTTACGGTCTGACTTCGGCTTCCAGGCAGATCACCAGCGGCCGGGCGGAGAGCGAGGTGAGGATGCGCACCTCTTTCAGAATGTAGCCGTAGTAGCCGCGCGAGTCGAACGAGACGCTCAGCGCGGTTGAGTCGCCCGCCGGCAGGGGTGTGCCGTCGCAGCGGGTGGCGATGCAGCCGCAGTCGGAATCGACGTCGGCGATCACCATGGGGCGGCTGCCCGTATTCTTGATGATGAAGTCGCGCACGGCCACTTCGCCGGGGCGGAGCGTGCCGAAGCGGAACGTATCGACCCGGCCTTCGGCGAGCCGTTCCTCGGAGAGGGGGATCACCTCTCCCCGCAGCCGTACAGGGGGCGTTTTCGGGCGGCAGGCGACGCCGAGCCCGGCCAGGGTGCCGAGTGTAAGCAGGACGAACAGTGTACGGCGGAGAGCGGAACGCATGGGGTGGGGCGGTTATTCGAGCAGACCTCGGCCGCTCTTGTGGATGCGTCCTTCGGCCCGCAGCGCCTCCACGATCTTGTCCAGCACGCCGTTGATGAAGAGGCTGCTGCCGGGGGTGCTGTAGTATTTGGCCAGTTCGATGTATTCGTCCATGGTGACCTTCACCGGAATCGACTCGAAGCCGGTCAGTTCGGCGATGGCGCAGGCCAGAATTACGTTGTCCAGAAAGGCGATGCGCTCCACGTCCCAGTTGGTGATGAACTTCTCGATGTACTCCTGGTATTCGGAGAAGTGGACGACCGTCTTGCGGAAGAGTTCCTTGGTGAAGTTGAGGTCGTCCTCGCTCTTGTACTCGCGGCGCAGGGGCAACTCCTCTTCTTCGGGACGGCATCCTTCGAGGGTCCGGACTACCATGATGAGGGCGAAGTTGATGTCGTCACACCACTGGATCGACTGCTCCTCGACGACCGTCTCGAGCATGTCGTTGTTCTGGGCCGTCTCGATGTAGAAATCCTCGACCAGCGTGCGGTCCGCATTGTAGGAGTTGGCGGGCGCGGTCATGTAGCGCTTGTAGTATTCGCTCTCGATCATCAGCCCGTAGAGGTGTTTGATGAGTTCCGGATACTGCGACCAGCCGAGGCCCTGTTTGCCGAGTTTGGCGTTCAGCCCCTCGCTCGTCTCGATCTGGGCGATCACGGCGTTCTCCACGAACCGCATGTTGGGGTGGAGGTCGGCGTAGGTGGGCAGTTTCTTGTTGCGGGCCAGTTCGATGCGCTCGGCCGCGTAGTTCCGCACGTCCACGATCAGGCGGAGCATCTGGAAGTAGAGGTCATAGGCCTTGTCGATGCTGCTGATCAGGTTTTTCTCGGAAGCGACCAGCGAATCGCTTTCGGATTTGAAGTGGGCGTAGAGCGCCTTGATGACTTTGATGCGTAAGAACCTGCGGCTGAACATAGCGGTTTGGAAATTTTTATTCGGCTTGCAAAGATAGCGATAAAAACCTTGTCTTGGCGCATTTCGGCCGTCTCGTCGCATATTCTTTCCTCCGACGGCATCCCGATACTCCGTGTGGGTACATCGGTTCGGGGTGCGATGTATGTATTTTGTTGATAATATTATTGTGTATTATGTGAAATATATGTATATTGCAATAGGAAGTATTTTATCCATTGAGCATTTATTTTAACTTAAAAAGAGAAGACAATGAGAAAAATTTACATTTCATTTTGGTTACGTGCGGCTGTGGCCGTAGCCGGAGCGGTGGTGGCCGCAGCGTGTCAGCGGCCTGAACCCTCCCCGGCGCCGTCGCGCGAGAAAGTGACCCTGACGGCCGTTGCGGAGCAGACCCGCACCTCGTTGGGGAGTGACCTGTCCGTACGGTGGAGTGCGGACGATCAGTTTCTGTTGTTCGGCGACCAGGCTGCCGGTACGATGGAGCGTTTCGTACTGACGGACGGTACCGCCAGCGCCTCGTTCGAGGGGTACATGCCGGCGGGAGAAAACTTCTTTGCCGCCTATCCCGAGGCGTACTGCGTGAGTGCCGAATCGGGCCGCCTGGAGATGTGGCTGCCGCAAACGCAGGCGTATGTGCCCGGCACGTTTGCCGAGGAGGCCAATCCGATGGTCGCCTGGGCTACCGGCGAGTTCTCGCAACTCAATTTCCGCAACGTGTGCGGCATCATGGAGTTGCGCATCACCGGCGAGGGAACGCTGGCATCCGTAGCCATGTCGTCCAATCAGGCGATGTCCGGCCAGATCTTCGTGCCGATGTGGACGGAAGGGGCGACGGAGGTGGCTGCCTCGGAGCTGGGCGTGCAGATGACCGGTATCAATGAACCGTTGTCTGCTACCGAACCGTTGTCGCTCTACTTTGTAGTGCCGGCCGGAGCCTATGGGGAACTCTCCGTGG